>UOFX01000012.1_pt1 | contig 70309 bp, 64 predicted proteins | sample 1989101 | NCBI WGS metagenome assembly UOFX01 (sample SAMEA4712195, study PRJEB27164) | hydrothermal vent metagenome | biome: marine basaltic hydrothermal vent biome; feature: marine hydrothermal vent; material: mineral | place: Pacific Ocean | collected 2011-06-14/2011-07-23 | depth 1719 m
AGCAGGTGGCGGTACTCTCCGTGTCGCCGGTGGTCTCCGCCAGCTTGATCAATAATGCACTGCGCGGCAAGACCGGCGAGATTATTCCCCTGGCTCAGGCGCAGGCCGATTTCGAGCGCAACTATCTAGTACGCATCCTGCAGATGACCGAAGGCAATGTCACCCAGGCGGCGCGTCTGGCACGGCGTAACCGCACCGAGTTTTACAAAGTGCTCAACCGCCACCAGCTTGAACCCTGGATCTTCCGTCACAATTGAAGAGGGTGGCGTCCATATATGTCTTCGTTGTTTTTCCTTCCATGGGGGTTAGAGGAGGTCGCACAGCTCCACTGATTAACCCGGCCCTTTCAAAGAAGCGATTATTACGGATATCGCAAGCTCAGTGCGCCTAAGAATCAGATAGAAGGCCAAAAAAGGCTTTTTTGATAGGAAAAATGCTAAAAAACTGGCTTATAAGAGAAAATTAAATTGTAATAATTATCAGTGATGTCTATATCGATTGAGTGGTGGATAGCAAAGGTGATTATTCAGAGGTTCCCTAGATGTATATCATCTAAAATCATCTCTCAAGAGAACTTTATTAGCCCCCAAGGAAAAGGCTGCTTTGAGCGAATTTTAAAAAATGGTTAATTCAGGGGTTTTTCTACAAATTCGTTAGCCTCTTGAAAAGATATGCATAGCATTCTATTATCGTATGCATGACATTAAGGAGGCACATATGAGAACTACACTTGATTTACCTGAGAATCTGCTGAGTGAGGCAATGAAGGTGACCCATACTGGCACCAAAACAGGGGTTATTGTAAAGGCGCTGGAAGAATTAGTAAGAAAATCAAAGATATCTGGTCTAAAAAAATATAAGGGAAAAATAGAGCTGGATATTGATCTTAACGAAATCAGAGATCGCCATTAATGGATGTTTTGGTTGATACATCAATATGGATTGATTATTTTCGGGGTGGTGATAACTCCAAAGAACTAGATATTCTGATAGATGAAAATCTGATAACCATCAATGACATAATACTGGCAGAATTAATACCATATTTAAAAATAAAGAAACAACCAAAAGTAATTACGCTGCTTCATGCAGTAAATAAAATACCTTTGGATATATGTTGGGATGAAGTTATTGATTTTCAGATAAAGTGTTTAAAAGAAGGAGCAAACGGGGTAGGACTACCTGATTTAATTATTGCTCAAAATGCAAAGCAAAATAATTGTAAAGTCTATTCTCTTGATAAACACTTTCGTTTATTAAATCAGGTTTTAAAAGTTAAATTATATAAATAGGCTAACGAACAGGTTAGATCGTGCGAGGAACGAGCCACGATCTGAACCGTTTGTTATTTGTAAAAAAATAGTCGAGCATTAGTTATAATAGAATGATCATCATGCTAAGAAATATTAGAAATAAAATAAAACTTATTAGGGCTGGCCTCACAAATATAAACAATCACCAAATTGGTAAGGCAGCATTAGCAATTGTACTTTTTCTTGACTTATTTATCCTGATTTCTATTTTTCAAGGCTTGGCTGACCATACAAGGCAATTAGTAACTCCGAATGAATATATACCTCAGCATTGTCGAGATATTGTAATTGATGATGATTGGAATGAGAGTAATAGGCTTATTCGCACAGCAGTAATTGTGTCTGAGTATCGAGGTAGTTATGTCTATATAAATGAAAAAGATAGAATGAAGGAGGTACACCCTATTTGTGTGCCAATATCTCAGCTAATACGATCAATTGAAAATGATAAAGCTCTATCCGAGAATTTGAGTGCATTTCTTCGCCTTAGAGATCAAACCGCTCAGGTCAAATCAGAGCTTGAACGTACAAGAGGAGCATATGATACCTCTCTGTTGGAAGTTATTGCTGAGCAAAATATTAATAATAGAAATACTGCATCACTAAAAAAACAGGGGTCAGAATTAACGGACAAACTTAACACCTTGGCTAGTAAAGAGGACGAGTCTGGCTCTCTGCTTATGAAAAATAAGCGTATTAGCCAATTGTTCAGTATTATTGAAGCTTCATCGAAACAAAATAGAGATGTGCTTTTAAATGAGTTACGCCATTTAAATTTTTGGTTCCCAGTAAAGCGCCTCGGAATGGAGATGATATTCTTGCTTCCGCTGGTCATCATTTTCTATCTATGGAATTCAAAAAGTACCACTGCAAGTCGGCCATACCAAAGCCTAGTCTCTTCCCATCTTTTAGTAATTGTATTTATACCTGTGATATTTAAGGTTATTGAGCTAGTTTATGATATTGTGCCGAAAAAGCTTTTAAAGCATATATTTGAATTACTGGAGTCTTTAAAGCTTGTTGCAATCTGGCATTACATAATGATGGGTGTGGGTATTTTTGCTGCTCTAGCACTAATATATTTTATGCAGCAAAAGATATTTTCACAGGAGAAGCTTATTCAAAAGCGTATTACAAAAGGGCAGTGTCAAAATTGTGGAGCACATTTGCCTAGTGGAAATAATGCATGTTCTATATGTGGCTTTATGCAGTTTAAGCGGTGTAGCCATTGTAATGAGAGTACATATGTTTATGGAAAATATTGTAGGGAGTGTGGAGGCAGTGAATAATGGGTTTTATCAGTTGAGTCTTGGATGTGAAAACACATAACGAGTGCTTCAACAATGACGCCGCAAAAAAGAGAGTTATAGTCAAATCTGGTGTTTAGCTAGTGAAATCAAGTGGCAACCTGCTCGACCCCTGCTATCTATCTTTAAGAAAAAAATATTATTGAATGCTGCTTGCTCTCAAACCATGCAGTAACTACAGGGGTGCTTGCAATCTAGCGTGATCACGAAAAACCTACAAACTGACCACGTTGCAGGAATTGAATAACCGCCTTGGCAGTCTTGCGGGAAAACAGCAGCCCAAAATGGCTGACACATTGGGTACAGGAATCAGTAGCCCCTGGAAGTTGCGTCTCGACCACTGAAACCGTGCCATCATTGGGGCGCTCCACTCCACCTACAAGCCAGCCCACACCCATATTCAAAGTGCCAGCAATTACGCCAAGATCGCGCCCACCAACCCACTCTGGGGCACCACCGGTAAGGCCTTGATCCACACTATGGCCCAGCAGCCGTCCCAGACCTGGTAACTTGGTAATGCGATGTGCCACCATACTGCCATGCACCGGAGACCCTAACAGCACAACTCGGCCTGGCGGCAGGTCAGAACTCTGATTGAACAGGTGCATCAAGACAATACCACCCAGGCTGTGCGCCACCAGGTGAATAGTATCTGCCTCCTGATCATGAATGAAATCAGCCAGTGCTGCTGCATTATCTCCAGGAGGAGACCCTAAGGAAGGATATTGAAAATAAGAAACACTATAGCCAGCTGACAGTAAGCAGTGGCGCAATAAAAACATCTCCAGCCCTGTCATCCAGATACCGTGAATCAGGACTACCATCTCCTGCTGTCTATCCATACTTAACTCGCATATTGTGCTTTTCTAAAGATTACACCCTTTTCGCCGACCAAAAAGCAAATGGAACGCTGATAGAATAGAAAATATGAATCATACAAGCACCGAACAATGGCTACAGCGGCTGGGGGTAGACCCACTGCCAGTAATGGAGCTCACCAGCATGCAGGTTCGGCGACTTCTGAAAGACAAAAATACCAGCTATGCAGACCTGTATCCAGCCATTAAACGTGACCCTGGATTTAGCTTAGCGGTATTGAAGGAAATAAACAAAACCCCACGCATAGGCCAAGACCCTATTGCAGACATTGGCAGGGCCATTCCCCTGCTGGGCATGAGTTGGCTGGAAGAGGCAGTCTCAAAGCTACCCGTAATTACACACCAAGATCCGCCGGATAAACGTAAAGCTATTTTTCGGTGTTATAGCCGTGCCCTGCATGCCTCACACTATGCCCAGTACCTTGCACAGCAACGCAACGACCATGACTCAAATGAATTAAGCAGTACCGCTCTTATGAGTGGCATTGGCGAAATGGCACTCTGGATCAATTCTTATGAAGTGGCGCAAAAAATTCAGTCTCTGATGAACGATGGCATAGGGCAAGATGAAGCCTCCACACCCTGCCTGGGCTTGAGCATTAGCGAATTAAGCACTGCGTTGAGGAGCCATTGGAACCTGCCAAATCTTCACCCCAAGCCAAACTGGCCAAAGGATGCTCGACCCCAGCGGGAGATGGGTGTCGGTCTGGCCTGCGGCATCAGTCAGGCATCAGAATTTGATTGGTACAGTCAAGCAATGCAAAGACTCTACCAGCAAGCTGCCGAATATCTCGATACCAATGTCGAGCAAGTAATCCCCGGTCTACGTAACGTAGCATTCGAGACTGCTCGGGAAATACACCTATTAGGTCTACCCTGCCCTGCATTTGATATCCTCTTACCGCCTGGTGCAAAGAGAGCGGCTAGAAGAGCAAAAAAAACAACACTACATCAGCACACCAAGCCAGCCCAGGGAAACAGCAGTCCCTGCGTTTCTGCAATGAAGATACCAGCACCAGTGGCAAAACAATCCAGCGCATTACAACGACTACTTGAGCGAACAATGGCAGAAATACAAGAAATTGCTGGCTTGCAGCGGGTTGCTTTCATTGCCAAGAGCCAAGATGGTCATTACCTGTCTACCAGGTTGTCTTTAGATCAGGTTGAAAACTCGAAAATCTGGCAATTCAAGGTCGAAGCCACCAAGAGAAGTATTTTTAGCCTGCTGATGAGCAAACCCAAGGCATTCTGGATGAATCCTGGAAACTTGGTAGAATACGGCCACTTGATCCCAGAACAGGCCGCCGACTCACTTGGTACCAATAATTTTTTCGCCATATCCATATTTGTCAAAACCAAGCCCATAGGCCTGATGTACGCAGATGACGGGCCAGACGATGCCGAATTAGATGCCGTTCGCTATGACAAATTCAAGCAGCTCTGTCAGCGGATTGCCAACCAGCTAAAATAAACCATTGTGACCCAAACTATCAGCTACCAGATAGAGGATCGTCTCTACCTCAGTATTACCGACCGTTGTACCCTGGTATGCGCATTCTGCCCCAAAACCCTGGGCCATCCTCAGGTCAAAGGATATGACCTAACCATGGAGCATCGCCCCTCTACAGAGGAGATCATCAAGGCTGTCGGCGACCCAACACAATACCCTGAAATCGTCTTTTGTGGTTATGGCGAGCCCACTGTAAGACTGAAAGCGTTACTGAAGGTAGCCAGGTTCATCAAATCCAAAGGGGTGCGGGTGCGGGTGAACACCGATGGTCTGGCCAACCTGGTACACAAGCGTAATGTGCTGCCGGAGTTAAGGGAATGCGTAGATAGTCTCTCGGTCTCCATGAATGCCCAGAATGAAGAGGTCTACAATCGACACTGCCAACCAGCCTTGCCTGGTTCCTACAACAGTATGCTGGATTTTCTAAGGCTGGCACCTGACTATATTGAGGATGTAACTGCTACCGCCATAGAAGGGCCAGGTGGTGTCAATCTTGCGGCCTGTGAACGCTTGGCGACCGAGTGTAAGGTGAAGTTCCGTAAGCGTGTTTTAGGGCTGGTTGGTTAGACCAGGATTAAAATATGGCTACTGGTTGGCAGGTTTCTATCATTGTCTATGTTGCAGTTGGTTACGCCAGTTGCTATGGTCTACGCGCTAACTGAATATATGGGTATTGAGAAGGTGATTTGTGACGACTGATAAGAATGACTTCTCTGGTATAAAGGTGATGGTCATTGATGATAGCAAGACCATTCGACGTACCGCTGAAACGCTATTAAAGAAGGCGGGATGTGAAGTGCTGACCGCCACTGATGGCTTTGAGGCGCTGGCAAAGATTGCCGATAGCCATCCTGATGTTATTTTTGTGGATATTATGATGCCGCGGCTGGATGGCTATCAAACATGCTCGTTGATAAAACACAACGAAGAATTTAAACAAACGCCGGTGATTATGTTGTCGAGCAAAGATGGATTATTTGATCGGGCGCGTGGCAGAATTGTTGGTTCAGAGCAGTATCTTACCAAGCCTTTTACCCGTGAAGAGTTACTAAGCGCCATCAAACGCCATGTTGGAAAAGCGAACAAGATGGAAACTGTTTGACGGCGTGAATCACACACAAACAGCAAGCGCAAATACATAGAATGAACAAAGGTAAATACGATGACGACTATTCTCATTGTTGATGATTCTCCAACAGAGACGCATATTTTAAAGACCTTGCTGGAAAAAGCTGGCTATATGATTTTGCTTGCCGGTGATGGCGCATCTGGCGTGGAGGAGGCTAAATCTTCACTGCCTGATTTAATCCTGATGGATGTGGTTATGCCTGGGCTAAATGGGTTTCAGGCCACGCGGCAGTTGAGCCGTGACCCTGATACTGAGGATATCCCAGTCATCATGGTTACAACTAAAGACCAGGAGACAGACAAGGCTTGGGGTAAACGGCAGGGAGCGAAGGAGTATGTGGTGAAACCCATCGATGGTAAGGAGTTGCTGGGCAAGATCACCATGGTTCTTGATGGGTAAAGGGGGTGAGGATTGCTCTGTAGCCAGCAATTTATAGAAGGTAAAGGAATCCAATTGAGATGATGCCAGCCAGTGAACCCCAAGAACTTGTTCAGTTGCTGCACCGTATTGAACAGCGGAGCCGTGCGCAAGCGATTGGTCTGCCGCAGCAGGAAGAAGTTCAGCAGTACTTGGAGGGTGTTATCTTTTCCCTAAATGAATACCGCCTGGTTGCACCCATGAGTGAGGTTGCTGAACTTCTGCAGTTTCCTGCCGATGTTACTCAGGTCCCAGGCACTCAGCCCTGGGTACGAGGGGTGGCAAATATTCGGGGTACCCTGTTGCCTATCATAGATCTACAGTTATTTCTGGGTGGTGAGCCAGTCCCGAGTGGGCGGCGCAGCCGGGTGCTGATTATTAAACACAAGGAGATTTATACCGGCCTGTTGGTGAAAGAGGTTCTGGGGATGCGGCATTTCCCAGAGCGGAGTCATATCAGTTATCCACCACCAGAAGGTTTGCTGGGGAAGTTCATAGATACAGCCTTTGAGCACGAGGGAGACACATGGCCGGTATTCGGCATGTTTGCCTTGGCGGAAAGTAGTGAGTTTCAGACAGCTTCACTTTAAGAAAAAGTAACACTCTTTCGGGAGAATAGTTGATGAAAGTATCATCGAAAAAAATATTCAAATCCAATAGCCTCATCATTCTGCTAACGGCGTTTTTGTTGGTGTCTGTTGCGCTGTCGCTGGCGAGCTTTGTCCATGTGAGTACCTGGGATGCCTATGATCGACAGTATCTGCTGCGCGCACAGGAGCAAAAAGCACTATCGCAACAGGTTGCAAAATATGCATTGGCTGCCGCAAGTGGCGATGAAAAGGCATTTGTTCGCTTGCGGGAGGTTCGGGTGAGGTTTGAGCAGGTGATGCAGGAACTCAGGAGTGGCTCAAAGCAAGATAAGATGTTGGCGGCACCCCCAGCGGTTGATCCGCAGATGGTGGCGGTAGAAGCAGCTTGGGCGAAACTGCGGATGAATACTGATCATGTCTTGAAGGGAAAAGACTCGATCCTGATTGTGCGAGAGTATGTAAATGTCATTACTGAAACTATCCCGAGGCTACAAAAACTGGCTGATGACGTGGTAATGGGGTTGATAGCTCAGGAAGCATCTCCCAAGCAGGTCTATATCGCTTCGAACCAGCTCATGCTGGCCCAGCGGATTGGCAATAATGCCAGCCAGGTGTTGGCAGGTGGTGATGCAGCGACTACAGCAATTGAACAGTTTTCTCAGGATGTGGATCGTTTCGGCAGCATTATTGCGGGTATGCGTAAGGGTGATACAAGATTGGACATAGAATCTGTTCAAGATCCTGCAATAGCAAAAAAATTGGTGAAACTCAGCCAACTGTTTGTGCCTGTTGAGGATCACGCAGAGGGGATAATTGATGCTACCCCAAACCTGCTGCCAGTGCTGGTTGCTGCTGGCACAGTACTGATTGATTCTGAGAACGCGAGCGCTGCAAGCGCTGATCTGGTTGATGCATTCAAGCAATCCCCTGGCCGCTTGAGAATTGGTCAATACAAAATTGGCTCCCTGGCCCCCGTTGTGATCGGATCCGTCGGTGTGGTATTTCTGGTGTTGATCGGTTATGTATTGCTGACAGGTGCAAGGCAGCGCGAATGGATAAGCCAGCGCCAGAATGAAAAAAATCAGCAGGCTATTCTAAGGTTGCTGGATGAGATGGGTGATCTTGCTGATGGTGATTTAACAGTGACGGCAACGGTGACCGAAGATATCACCGGGGCGATTGCTGATTCTATTAACTATGCTATTGAGGCCCTGCGTGACCTGGTGCTGACCATCAATAGCACCGCTGATAAAGTCTCCTCTTCCGCTCAGGAGAGCCGAGCTACAGCCATGCATTTGGCGGAAGCCAGTGAACATCAGGCGGAGCAGATCTCATCTGCCACCGGTGCCATCGACGGCATGACCCAAGCCATTGATGACATGTCGAAGAATGCAATCGAGTCTGCTCAGGTTGCTCAGCGAGCGGTGGATATTGCTACCAAAGGTACTGAAACTGTACATTCAACCATTAAGGGTATGGACACTATCCGTGAACACATCCAGGAGACATCCAAACGTATTAAGCGATTGGGTGAAAGTTCTCAGGAGATTGGCGATATCGTGGAGCTGATTGAAGATATTGCTGATCAGACCAATATTCTAGCCCTTAACGCTGCTATGCAAGCGGCTATGGCCGGTGAGGCTGGTCGTGGGTTTGCTGTGGTGGCAGATGAGGTGCAGCGGCTTGCTGAGCGATCTGGTAATGCGACCAAGCAGATTGAGGCCTTGGTGCGCACAATTCAAGCGGATACCAATGAAGCAGTTAGCTCTATGGAAGCCAGTACCACTGGGGTGGTAGCAGGTGCGAACCTTGCGGAGGACGCTGGTGAAGCACTAAAAGAGATTGAATCCGTTTCCAACTATATCGCTGAGATAACAGGAAATATAGCTCAGTCTGCCCAAGCCCAGTCTTCTGCGGCAACCAGCATCAATGACACTATGAACGTAATTCAGGAGATTACCAATCAGACTACAGATGGTTCTGCCCAGGCAGCTTCTTCAATCGGGCAGCTTGCAGACACGGCAGATGAGTTGCAACGCTCTGTATCAGGTTTTCGTCTACCGGAATAGATCTCTGATAACCGTGTTCTCGCACACTATAAGAAAGGCTTTTTTGGGCACTTATCTGTCCATGGATGTAGCATCATGAAAGATGCACAGGATTTCAGTACCCTGCCATGGATAAAGGATGAGCTTGATGAACTCATGCGGCAGGCCGGCTCTGCTCTGGAAGAATATATTGAGGGCAGTGGCGACAAGGAGCTGATTCAGACCTGTATCGAAAGATTGCACCAGATATACGGCACCCTGAGAATGGTTCAGATGTTTGGGGCTTCAATGCTGGCAGAAGAGATGGAACTGGCTGCTAGCGCATTGAAAAGTGGCAAGGTCGCGCACCGGTCTGAGGCTGCAGAAATCCTGATGCAAGCCTTGATTCAATTACCTGATTACCTCGATAAGATGCAGTCTGGTTATCGGGATATCCCCCTGCTGGTTCTCCCTCTGATGAATGATCTGCGTGCTGCCAGAGATGCAGATCTGCTCTCCGAGGTGGCTCTGTTTGCCCCTGCGCTGGAACAACGGCTGATGGTTGGCCCGGAGTCGGGGGAAGCAAATGCTGAGTTGCCAAAGCTGGCGCGACGCTTGCGCCACTGCTACCACAAGGGTTTGCTGCTCTGGTACCGAGGTGAAAAACGCAATAATGGTTTAAGTGTCCTGGCGGATGTGATGCACAGGCTAGAGCAAGAGGCCGGTACCGAGTATGTGCGTCAGCTGTTTCGAATTGCCAGGGCGGCGGTTGCAGCTTTGCAGGATGAGGCAATTGAGCCTGGTATCGCTATTAAGTTATTGCATGGCCGTCTGGATCGGCAGATCAAGCTGTTGATTGATGAAGGAGAGGCTGCGCTGGTAAATGCTCCAGCCACCGAGCTGCAGAAAAATCTGCTTTATTACATTGCGCTGGCGGATTCTGATAATGAGCTGATTCAAGCAATTAAGCAGACCTTTGAGCTGGGGATGATTCTCCCCACCGCCGAGGAGATTGAGGCAGGTCGGAAAGAGCTGTCCGGGCCGAATCGCGAGCTGCTGGAAGCGCTTAGGGATGCTATCAAGAATGATCTTGTTCAGGTTCAGGATAGGCTGGATCTGTTTATTCGTAGCGCCCCTCGTGATACTGATGACCTGCTGAATCTTGAGCGCCCCCTGCGCAAGATAGCGGATACCCTCGGCATGGTTGGCCAGGGTGAGCTACGTGAACGGATGAAGGGCCGAGCCAATCAGATTAGAGATGTCAATGCAGGTGGAATGATCCCTGATGATGCTGCATTGATGGATATGGCTGGGGATATCCTGTTTGTTGAGACCTCCCTGAATAGCTGGGTACCAAGTCAGGTCTTTCCGGCGGTGGTAGAGCAGGCTCGACAGGTTGGTATTACCCCAGAGAAGGAAGGAGAGTTTGGTGAGCTGGTGCAGGCCGTTTTTAGTGAGGCCGGTGTCGATATGGCACATATTAAAGAGGCCATAGTTGCTTACATTGATTCACCTGCCGACAAGAGTCTCCTGGCTGATGTGCCAAAGCGCTTTTTTGATGTATCAGGAGCCTTGAAGATGCTGGGTTTGTCTGGTGTGTCAGTATTGTTGGACTTTATTGCGCAGTATATCAATAGCCAGTTTCTGGCCGATGATTTGATCCTTGATACAGAGCAGGTTAATACCCTGGCTGATGCTATCACCAGCATCGAATATCACATGGAAGCCGTGATTGAGGGTCGTAGTGGCCAGGGTGAGATACTGGATGTAGCTCGTAATGCACTGGTTCAGTTGGGTTGGAACCAGGATGGTGCGGTTGTGCCAATCGAGGCAGCCAAGCCGGACTTGGAAATCGAGCCTGCACTCGAACCTGAGATTTTGCCATCAGCAGACCCCCCAGCGATGGACGACCTGGATTCTGAAATCATTGAAATCTTTGTTGAGGAGGCAAGGGAGGAGCTTGCCGTTGTTCAGGAGTATTTGCCAAAGTGGCGTCATAACCATGAAGAATTAGATGTACTGACAACCTTGCGCCGCTCATTTCATACCCTAAAGGGTAGCGGCCGGATGGTGGGGGCAAAGTCTATTGGTGAGCTGGCCTGGTCGATAGAAAATCTGCTTAACCGGATTATTGATCGTACCGTACCGGTGTCATCTCGTGTTTTCACCCTGTTGGATGATGTGATTGAGGCGTTGCCTGGTTTGATTGACCAACAGGCGGCTGGTGAGATGCCGGATATTGCTGATATTCAGCCGTTAATGGACAGGGTTATCGAGTTAACGGACTCAGAATTGGGTGCCGGAAATGCAAGCGGTAAGCAGGAGGCTGAGGAGCCAGATACTCAATCCCAGCTCAGTATGGAAACAGAATTGCTTGGAATATTTACCAATGAAAGCAAGGGGCATATTGCGGTCATAATGGATTTTATTGAGATGTGTGGCATGGGCGGCAGTAGGCATCCTACCGAGAAAATTTCCCGGGCCTTTCATACCTTGCATGGTAGTGCTCATATGGCTGGGGTTGACCCTATGGCTGAGATTGGCGGTGCGCTTGAGGCACTTGTGAATGGGTTAATAGCGGCAGAAAAGCCAGCCGAAGATGCCGAGCAGGAGTTGATTGTTCGTGGCCTCAAGGACATTGAAACTGTATTGGCATCAATCAATGTGGCTGCTGCCGAGTTGCCTGATTGGCGCTCCTTTGTGGCAGAAGTGGAACAGCTTATTCCTGAGTTAGATGAAGCCGTGTTGCCTGATGAGATAGACCTGCTCCAGGAAGAAATTATTGTTGATATAGCACAGATGGATGAAGATGAGCAATGGTTGTTGGAGGATGAAGATGATCTGTTGCTGGATGGTGCATCTTTGCTGTTGGAAGACCTTGATTCCGAGGTGCTGCTTGAGGCAGAAGAGACTGAGGAAAAGGCCGAAGCAGAGTTGCTGGATGATGATTGTGCTGATCCACTTCCAGTAGGAGATAATCTGCTTTTGGAAGAGCCTGACTCCGAGATTGCATTAACGGATATTGAAATAGTAGAGGTGGATGAGCTGTTTCAGGAGCTGACAGTAGAAGTTGAGCCAGTTGCTGATGAGGACGAGGATGAGGCAACGGAGCTGTTAGCCATCTTCTTAGAAGAAGCTCATGAGCTGATAGAAATTATAGAGCCTGCATTGGAAGAGTGGAGCAGTAATACGGAAAATCCCAGTGCATTGGGTGCCTTGCTGCGAGCACTGCATACCCTCAAGGGCGGTTCCCATTTGGCGGGTATTATGCCTGTTGGTGACCTCACGCATTCCTTTGAGTCATTGTTAGAAGGGGTTAGTAGTGGACAGGTGCTGGTTTCTGATGAATTGGTAGATTTGGCTCATAGCGTAACTGACCGATTGGTGGAAGAGCTTGAGTGGGTAGCGAATGGATCGTCAGCTCGCTCCATGGATGCCCTTATTGCTGATGTGGAGGCGTGCCTGCCAAGCAAGGGAGAAGAGTCTCATATTACCGATCAATTGGATGGTGCGCCGTATGTGGTGTCTGCAACGGCAGCAGAAATTATTCCTTCGGTAGCAGAACCGCAGCAGGAGGAGATAGAAGTACCTAAACAAGCTCCGGTGGAACAAATATCAGCTCAGCGGTCGTCAGAGCCGGAATCCAAAGAAAGTCAGGTTATCAGAGTGCGCTCAGAGCAGCTTGATCGCTTGGTTAATTACGCTGGTGAGGTCAGTATCTTCAGGGCTCGCTTGGAACAACAGAATACTGATATGAGTTTTAATCTGTCAGAGCTGGATCAGACTGTGGTGCGGCTGCATAATCAATTACGTAATCTGGAGATTGAGACTGAGGCGCAGATTTTGTTCCGCTATGAGCGAGAGCAAGAAGCTGATGAAGAAGTGGTGGACGAACATGATTTTGATCCATTGGAGTTTGATCGTTTCTCAAACATGCAGCAGTTATCCCGTGCCTTGATTGAAACCGTCAACGACCTGGTTAGCATCAAGGAGCAGATGAATGAACTCACCCGTGAGAATGATACCCTGCTATTGCAGCAGTTCCGAGTGTCTAATGACCTACAGGATGGTTTGCTGCGTACCCGTATGGTGCCGTTCTCCCAAGTGCTGCCCAGGTTGCGGCGACTTTTACGTCAGACCTGCGCCCAGTTGAGAAAAAATGCCACGCTGGAGGTGCATGGGGCAGAGGGTGAAATGGATCGGGGTATCCTGGATCGAATAGCCGCGCCATTGGAGCACATTCTGCGAAATGCCGTTTCCCACGGAATTGAATCACCTAGTAAACGTGTTGCATCTGGCAAGAGCAAGACAGGCACCATTACCCTGACGTTGTCCAGGGATGGCACAGATGTACTGGTGGCTGTGGCAGATGATGGAGGCGGACTCAAACTGGAAAATATTCGCCGCCGAGCGGTTGAAAAAGGACTGCTGGCGGAAGATGCGGTGATAGCTGATAGGAACCTGATGCAGCTTATCATGGAGCCGGGATTCAGCACTTCAGATGAGATTACCCAGATCTCCGGCCGTGGTGTTGGTATGGATGTGGTAATCAGTGAAGTGAAGCAGCTGGGTGGTTCCTTTGAGATTGATTCACAGCCCGGTCAGGGTACCACATTTACCATTCGTCTACCTCTGACTTTGGCAATCAGCGATGCTTTGCTGGTGCAAATTGGTGAAGATATCTACGCTATACCTCATGCGAGTGTTGAGGGTGTAGTGCGGCTGGCGGTGGATGACCTGCAGGCATATTACGCTGGGATAAAGGAGTATTTCTCCTATGCCGGGCGTGATTATCAAGTGCGCTACCTGGGAGATATGCTGGGCACATCAGCCCCTCGTCTGGCGGAGGCGAAGAAAAAATGGTTACCATTGTTGCTAGTGCGTGCTGGTGACAACAGAGTCGCCTTACAGGTGGATGGATTGCTTGGAAACCGCCAAATTGTGGTGAAATCTGTGGGCCCCCAATTGAGCGCAGTGCGTTGGATTACTGGTGGAACTATCCTGGGTGATGGCAATGTAGCGTTGATCCTGGATGTAAATGCTTTGATGCGTACGGTTACAGTGCAAGCTGCCGGGCAGGTTGTAGAACTTCCTCCAGAAGTGCCTGCCCCGGTTATTCAAACCGTTATGGTGGTGGATGATTCTATTACAGTGCGCAAGGTGACCACCCGTTTGCTGGAGCGGAATGATCTGCGGGTTATCACTGCCAAGGATGGGCTGGATGCGTTGGAGAAGCTACAGGAGCAAACGCCAGATATTATGTTGCTGGATATCGAGATGCCACGTATGGATGGCTTTGAGGTTGCGCGCCATATGCACAACTCCCCACATCTCAGCCACATCCCCATCATTATGATTACCTCACGCTCTGGTGATAAACATCGTAATCTAGCGTTAGAGCTTGGCGTAAAAGGATACTTAGGTAAGCCTTATCAGGAAGCGGATTTATTGATCAGCATCAATGAGCTACTCCCAGAGATGGCACAATGACGCAGGCTAATGAGATACGCGCTGTCTTGATTCCAATAAATAGCGGGCTACTCCTGCTACCTAATGCATCGGTAGCAGAGATCGTTGGCTACCTGGAGCCAGAGGGACAGGTAAATAGTCCCGACTGGTTGCTGGGGATGGTGAGTTGGCGAGGTCAGGAGGTTCCACTGGTCTGTTTTGACAGCCTGATCGGCAAGCCACCAGAAAAGCGGGGCGTACGTGCTCGTATTGCCATTTGCAATGCCATAGGGAAAAATCCGCCACGCCCTTATATCGCCATGCTTGCCCAGTCTATTCCTCGCCTTGCACGTGTTACAGAAGAGGTGATTGAAGCTGATCCAGAGCCACAGGAACTGGGTGAAGCTGTTATCGAGCAGGTACTGGTAAAAGGGGAAAATGCCTGGATTCCAGATTTTGATAAGGTGGAGCCGCTGGTGGAAATGGCTTTGTCACAGACTGATGGTTAGCGAAAATCCCCCCATAACATTTGCATTGCTGCCAGGGCGGCGATTGGCGCTGTCTCGGTGCGTAATATTCGCGGCCCAAGTCGTATTGCGGTAAAGCCAGATGATTGAGCCAGCTTGATTTCATCATTGCTCAATCCCCCTTCAGGCCCGACCAATAGTTGAACTGCCTGAGTGGGGCAAGGCAAAGTGTTTAGTGTTTGGTTAGCCAGAGGTTCCAGTACCAGGTTGTGACCATGATGACTTATAGATAACCAGTCATCTAGCTGCATAGCTGGGCTTATAGTAGGGAGGTATTTACGGCCTGACTGTTCACAAGCGGAGATGGCGATTTTTCGCCAGTGTTTAAGTCGCCGTTCCAGCCGCTCTCCTCGCAGCTTTACAACAGTGCGTTGGGTAAATAGTGGGATAAAGCTGCTGATGCCTAGTTCTACTGCTTTCTGCAGGGCATAGTCCATGCGCTCCACCTTGGAAATACCTTGGGCTAGAATGAAGTTGGTGGAGGGTTTTGGTTCCAGGTCAGAAGTGGCAGTGATTGCCACTGCCACTGCATGTTTGTTGCAGCTCAACAAACGTGCTTTATAGTCACGACCATTGCCATTGAATAAAGACAGAGTTGCTCCTGGTCGCAGCCGTAGAACTTGCACGATGTGTCTGGCTGCACCATCATTCAGGGTAACCTGCTGGTTACTGGATAGAGCCTGCTCTGTGTATATGCGGTGGTTGTGCATGGCTTGCCCTTAGTCGGCACCTGAATTTAACTGAGGATTTTAAGATAATAATGTTGTCGTTGCTGTTAATTTTGCCCAGGTTTTTTTTTGCTAGCTGGGATATAGTGCTAATCAATTGATTTTATAGGTTGTTCTCACGGGGGGTTGGATGGTAGCAGTGCCGAACAAAAATGCTGAGGAACTGCAGAAAAAACTAAAAGCATTGATTCCACTCAATGCTCTGCAAGATAAGGACAGGGAGCAATTGCTTGAGCAGGTCAGCGTCCAAAGTGCAAAAAAAGATGAATTTCTATTTACTCAGGGTGATATAGAAGCCAGGAACATTTATTTGCTTTATGGTGCTGTTGAGCTGCTTCAAGATAAAAAAGTAGTGGATTCGCTGGCTGCTGATGCAGACGCCGCTCGCTATGCTCTGGCCCATCAACTGCCGCGAAAGCTTTCCTGCCGGGCTAAGATGGGTGGCGCTGAGTATATATCTGTTGAAAGCTATAAGCTGGGTGAACTGGTGGAGAAGGCACGGGAGAGCGCCTTTACTGTGGGCGAAGTGCAGGAGGAAGAGAGCGACTGGATGAGTCAACTGCTTATGTCACCGGTGTGCCAGCTCATTCCGCCTGCCAATATTCAGAATATCATAATTCGTATGGAGGAGCTGAAGGTAGCTAAGGGAGAAGCGGTTGTAAACCAGGGTGATGATGGGGAGTACTTTTATCTCATCCACAGAGGGAGCTGTGTTGTAACCTGTAAGGCTGATGATAATGCAGAGCCAGAGGAGTTGGCGCACCTGAATGCTGGTGATAGTTTTGGGGAAGAGGCCCTGCTATCTGATAGCAAGCGGAGTGGCACGGTCACTATGCTGACGGATGGTATTTTGCAGAGGTTGAGCAAGGAAGATTTTATAACCTTTATTAAGCATCCGTTGGCAAAAGAGGTGAGTTATCCGGAGGCCGATAAAATTATTGCGGCTGGCGGAGTGTGGTTGGATGTACGTGATGCTGAGGAATACCAGGCTGGTCATCAGGAGAAAAGCATCAACCTGCCAATTCAATCTCTCCGATTCCAATCTCCAAGTCTTGCAACAGACAATCGTTATGTTGTTTATTGTGCTAACGGGCGCAAGAGTGCTGCTGCTGCTTTTCTGCTGATGGAGCAGGGACTTGATGTTGCTATTTTAAAAGGCGGCTATTCGAGTGCCCCCCCAGCCACCCAATCAGACCAAGAGGCTCCTGCGAAGCGGCAGGAAGCAGCAGAAACAAAGCCTAAGCCAGACAAGGTAGATGGTTCTGGGTCTACTGATGATTTGGCTAAACTTACCAAGGAACGGGATGAAGCGCTGGCAAGGGTTGATGCACTGGAAAATCGCATGAGCAGAATGCGTGATACCTTTGAGGCGACGCAGAGTGAGCTGCTGGCAAAGATTGAGGAATTGCAGCAGGTTATTGCTGCATTGAAGGAGAAGGGAGCGCAGGCTGGTGGAGGTGGAGCAGCAGGTGAATCACCGGATCGCGTTATAGTGCTGGAAAAAGAGATTCGCGGGCTAAAGTCAGAAAATCTGGTGCTGGAGGGTGAGCTGGAGATACTGATGGCGGCGTCTGAAGATAGCGACCAGGCCAGGACTGAAGAGGTTGATGACCTGAAGAAGCAATTGAGTGTGCTGCAGAAGCAGCTTGATGCCTAGGAGGCTGCGAGCAGGAGCAGAAAGTGCCCCAAGGCAAGGATGCCGAGAATATATCCCCAAGGATAGCCGACCAGAGAGAGTATTCCCCCCAGGATAAAAACAATGCTGCGTATCCCGCTGAAACGACCAAGGTGGGTGCGTAGGGCTTGTTGGTTTGCTGGAGGCTGGTTCTGAAGTAGCCACAGTGGTAGCAAATGGGTGGTCGCCCCAGTCACCAGTGGTAGCAGAAAGGCTATTACAAAGGCTTCGCTGGCTTGCGCTGTGGGTAGCAGGCCATACCCGTGTAACGCTCCCCCTGTCAGGCACAACAATAAACCGATTATGGATGTGGCTAAAGGAGTGGCTGCTCCATGCCAGTTCCATATTGAACGGCAGTGGGTTAGTAACAGGCTGTGGGCCAGACGAACCAGAACAATTAGCCAGAGAAGCATGCCGATCTCAGCCAGCAGTGGCAGCCAGCCAGCACCCACCCCAATAAGCAATGTTCCAGCAACCAGCCAGCGCCATGTCTGCATTAGCCAGGGGCCAGTCTGTGGGTCTTGGAAGCCACCGACAGTAGGTAACAGCACCCTCAAAGTACCCAGGGCAGCCAACCCTACAAAACCTAGAATATTCAGGTGCAGGTGGAAGCGTTTTAGTGGTAGCCATTGTTCTGGCCAGTAGGCAGCCAGGGTGATAGCGGCTAATCCGAGAGCCAAAGCACCCATAGCCAGCTGATACCAGAGCAGCCCAGGGTGAGGGCGGCCCAGAGTTGCCTGCGCCCGGCCTCGTGACCACCAGAGCAGCCCGCCAACGGCCAGCAGTGCGATAGCAGTTGCCAGAGGATATAACTGGTAGGTTAAGGCGAGGCTGAGTGCAGCAATAGCACCTGCTGCCAGGGCAGCAAGTGGTGACAGGAGGATGCTGTGTTCCGGGTTGCCGGTGCGGGTGAGTACTGGAATAAAGTAAAGCATGGCACCAAGGATCAGGGGCATAATGCCGAGTGCCAGAATCATGTGCAATGAGGCGGCTGGTGGCAGCGCCAGAAAATGTGGCAGCAGTAGTCCAAGCAGGCATGATAATAAGGCGGTAATGGCCAGGGCCGCCATTAATTTTGCCAAGGCCACATTCATGTCTAGTAAGGCCCAATCAGATAATTGAGCTACATTTATCCTCACCGCCAAAGGCCTCAAGTACGGCTGGTATAAAGTGGGATAATTCCAGAGTCATGAGGGCAAAGTCAGCATCGAAGCGACTGGCCTCATCATTGGCTTCATCGGCGGCAGCTTCCTGGATGATGTCGAGAAAGCGCAGTCGTTTTATCGAGAGGTCATCTGAGAGGATACAACTGATGTGTCCATTCCATTCCACAGCTAGTTTGGTGGCCTGTTTGCCTGCCTTCAGATGAGTCTGTATTTCATCGGTAAGAAGATCCTGTTTGGTGCATCGCACCACGCTGCCTTCGTGATTTGGATCACGCAACTCACATTGATCTTCCAGGATAAAGTTGGGGGCGGTGGCTTGGCCGTCCGCCCATTTGGTCATGATGCTGGCTGGAGCACTTAGCACTGCTGCCGGGACAGCGGGTAGAGAACCAAGGGTTTCACGCAGCAGAGAGACCAGCTCTTCAGCCTTAGCGGGGGAGGAGGCATCCACCACGATCCAATTCTCCTTGGGGTCGATATATGCGTAGGTGTGGTTGGCTTTACTGAATGCCTTAGGCAGCAGATCCAGCAGTACCTCCTGTTTGATTTCCTCCTTCTCTTTACGGCGAATGGTGCGGTCCTGCTGCTGCTCAATCTGGGTCACCTTGTCATCCATTATCTCTTTGATCACGGCGGCTGGCAGCACCTTCTCCTCCTTGCGGGCGCAGATCATAATGTAGCTGTTTGCAGCATGGGTCAGTTGTTCACTGAGGCGTCCGAGAGGTGGTGCCCAGCCGTAGGTGGATGGTTCCAGGCTGCCGCAATTGCGGGAGGTTCGCCCTATAAGTTGCTCGTGCAGGGCCTCTGGGGTGAGAGTGAAAGGTTTGGTGAGACGGAAAAGTTGCAGGTTTTTAAACCACATTAGTATAAATATCCTGGGTGTGAAAAAAAGATGGTTAGGAAGTGTTGCGTTGGCAGCGGTATATGGCGATCTGCCCCAGCAGGTTGGGTAGAAAGGTAATCGGAGGACTTGACCGATGGGCATGATCCAGTACCACCTGCTTCTGGATACTGATGTTGCGCTTATGGCAGAGCTGGCGAAAATCCTTGATGGTGCACAGGTGGATATTATGGGTGTCATACCACTGAGCCGGTAAAGCTCGTGAGACTGGCATATTTCCTTGCAGTCCCAGCTGAATGCGGTTTTTCCAATAAGCGAAATTAGGGAAGGTGACAATGCCCTGCTTGCCTACCCGGAGCATCTCCTGCAAGAGATGATCTGGAAAGTGAACGGCTTGCAGGGTTTGGGTCATGATGACATAGTCAAATGCCTGATCGTCAAAGTCGTCCAATCCGGCATCCAGATCAAGTTGAATTACGTTGAGGCTAGATCTCAGGCAGCTAACAATATTCTCAGTGTTGATCTCCAGGCCGTAGCCTTCAACCTGGTGCTCATCCCGTAGTACTTGCAGCAGAGCGCCATCGCCGCAGCCAAGATCCAATACCCGTGAACCGGGAGTAACCCACTCTTTGATGATGGCTAGATCAGGTCGTAGTGTCATCAGGTTGCAACCTTTACAGCTACGCCGTTCATGTAGGCGGTCAAGACGTCCATGTAGTAGGTGTTGGGCAGGAGAAAGGCGTCATGCCCTTCACTGGATTCGACCTCTGCGTAGCTAACTTGCCGCTTGGCATCGGTGAGGGTCTTGACGATCGCTCTTGAGCGAGTGGGGGCGAAACGCCAGTCACTGGTGAAGGAGACCACCAGGAATTTGGCTTGGGTTTCAGCAAAGGCGGCGGCCAAACCGCCTTCATATTCTGCTGCCGGGTCGAAATAATCCAGAGCCTTGGTCATTAGCAGATAGGTGTTGGCGTCAAAATGTTCCACAAACGTGGTTCCCTGGTGGCGCAGGTAGCTTTCTACTTGAAACTGCACATCAAAATCATAGCTGAGGCGACCGGTTTGCAGATCCCGGCCGAATTGGGCGCGCATGGCGTCATCAGAGAGGTAGGTGATGTGCCCAAGCATGCGTGCCAGCATGAGACCACGCCCGGGGACTGTGTTGTGTTCATAGTAATGACCGCCGTGGTATTCGGGATCAGACAGGATGGCCTGTCTGGCCACCTCGTTAAAACCGATGTTCTGCGCCGAGAGCTTGGTTGCAGCTGCAATAACCAGGGCGTGGCGTAGCTTGCCAGGGTAGTCGATGGCCCACTGGATGACTTGCATGCCACCCAGGCTGCCGCCGATTACCGCAGCCCACTGGCTGATGCCGAGGGCATCCATTAATTGCTTCTGACTTGTCACCCAGTCCTTGACGGTAAAGATGGGAAAATCAGGGCCGTAGAATTTCCCGGTGGCCGGGTTGATTGTGTTGGGGCCGGTAGAGCCTTTGCAGCCGCCCAGATTGTTGGGGCAAACTACAAAAAAATGGTTGGTATCAAACGGCTTGCCGGGGCCGATACAGTTATCCCACCAGCCAGGTTTGCGGTCTTCCATGCTGTGGTAGCCAGCAGCATGATGATCGCCAGACAAGGCATGACAGATCAGCAGGGCGTTGCTGCCATTGGCGTTTAGCTCACCATAGGTCTCATACACCAGATCAAATCGGGGCAGTGTTTTACCGCAGACCAGTTCGACAGGGTCTTTGAAATGCTTCGTTTGTGGGGAGACCAAGCCAACAGAATCGGCAGGTATTGACTCGGGCATGGATTATCCTGGAGCGCCTTAGTATTAAGGTACTAAGTCTAATTACTGCGAAAGTTAGTGTCTAGCTGTATTACTGCGCACCAGCCTGGGATGAGGATGTTTTTTTTCGGTAATGGGGCGGCTGTTGACCAGGATGTTGTGCATGTTGTGTAGAGCTGTAAGCTGCTGATTGCGAGCCTTTTGCTCCTCGTCCAGTTGGAGAATGCGTTTTTCCAGGGTGCCTCTGGAGGTACTGATTTTACGCAGATCTTTTAGCTTTTGCTCCAGTAGATCCTGATGGTCACGGATCTGGTACATCAGGGGATGGAAGGCGGTGTCAAGCCAGCTATCGGCATCTTCACTTGCGCGCACAAAGATGCCGCGCGCCCTTTCAATGATAGTGCTGAAAAAGCGCTTCACCACAAAACGTTTCACGCTGATGAGGGTAGAAGGACTATTGCGAAATTGCTCTGCCTCAAGAAACAGTTTTTTTAGTTCCATCCGGTATTCCATGATGGAAAACATTTTAGGCTGAATGGCGGCAAAGCCATGGTCATGTTGGAAGTGGCTGTATGCGGTGCGGATTAGCTTACGGGACTGTTCACAATGCTTGACGACCAGTTGCATTCTGCCGCTTAGATCAGCAAACAGGTTCTGCATCTCACTTCTTAGACCGATGGTGGTCCAGTTGCTCAGCATGTTGGCATGTGCCTTGGTAATGCGTTGATCCAGCTCTTTCATATCCAGGATGCGGCGTAAGGCTTGTGCCTGCGAACTGAGCTTGCTTTTGTTGCTCTTGAAGCGGTTTACATCGTTCAGGTACTGAATTTTTTCCGCCTGTGCTTTACGTAGCAGTTGCACAATGATATCTGCGCTCTCACCACTGAGAGTCTTTAATTCGTCCTGTTCATTTTTGAGTTGCACTAAACCGGCTGAGATCAGGCTGCGGGTGTCTTCCATCATGTGACAGATGTCGGCAGCTGTGGTTTCTTGCAGGATTTCCTGCTTGGCAGACAGGATATTGCCGGATAGATATGCCTCAAGAAGTGGTAGAGCGCTTTCTGCCAGTAGTGACTCATTGTCACGAACCTTGGCTAACAGGCCTTTTTGGGCGGAGACCGGGAAGATTGCCTGTTCGCTAATGCCTAGGATTTTTGCAGTTGATGTAAGTTGACGTTTGATGGCCCGCTGAATACTGGATTTTTCCTCCAGGTCGTCCCATAGGGTGTCGATCTTGTTTAATACCACCATCAGTCCGCGCTGGCGGCTGGCTTGAAAGCCCTTGATATGGTGTTGCCACATCTGCAAGTCGGTACGTGTGACGCCGGTATCTGCGGCCAGAACAAACAGCACGGCTTGCGCCTCTGGCAGCATACTGAGGGTTAGCTCAGGTTCATGCCCAAGGGCATTTAGTCCAGGGGTGTCCAGAATGCTGAGTCCCTGCCTAAGCAGTGGATGGGGGAAACTGATCAGGGCGTGCCGCCACTTTGGTATCTCCACATGGGTGAGTGAGGTGGCACCGCCCAGTTCAAGCTCATCGTCATAGATGCCAAGCCGTCCGGCTTCCTCCACAGTGACACGTTTGGTTTCTACCACCTGGCTCATGGCATCTTGAATCTGCTTGGTGTCGTGTAGGCACAGGGGGGTGTGTACCCACTTTGTGGCGTCCTTCTTTTGTTCTGCCAGGGAGGTATCCTGTAAGCGTGTTTCTATGGGCAGCAGGCGCACATAGGCGGCTTCTATATTGCGATCATAGAAAATCTCTGTGGGACACATAGTGGTGCGCCCCGGTGTGGAAGGCAGCATGCGACGGCCATAGTCGGCAAAAAAAATGGCATTGATAAGCTCGGTCTTGCCACGAGAGAATTCAGCTACAAAAGCTATTGTGAGACGGTCGTTTTCAAGGGTGTCTATACAGTTGGCGATGCGTCGATCACCTTCCGGGGTTGCCATGCCTTGTGCGGTTAACCAGGGCTGGTATTCCTTGATAGTGCTTATAAGATCGGTCTTCCATTTATCATAGACGCGAAGCTGTTGTTTAAGCTGTATGGTTCCCATGTTTTTCCTGGCCGGAATTTTTCACAAATTGGTGCCTGAACTAATAAGTCTAGCATTGCTCATCGGGGACGATGGATTTTTGAGGAATTAAACAGAGGCATCCTTGACCTATGGGATGCTACGTATAATTTGAGATGTTAGCCTCCCTTGGGCATCATATTTGAATTCAACGACCTTACCTGGCTCAGTAATTCTGGCCGGCATGTTGAAATTGACATGCCATTGGGTTGTGGTGGTGCCAGCAGCTTCTGTGCGGCTTATCTCTTGTCCTTGATCATTATGCTGGTATGTGGTGACGGTAGCGCTGCCATCAGCGTTATAGGCAATGGTTGATTTGTGTCTATCAGCTACAAGTTCAGCGCTGATAGCTCTGCCTTGGCTGTCGTAAACCCAGTTAATGTCTCTGCGACCGGCTTTGTCAGTGATGCCTGTAAGATGATGTGGAAAGGTTGTATTTTCGTAATGATAGAGGCGAGTGGGGTTGTCTTTATCATTGTTTGGGGTGTCATCGGGATAGCTGACGGACAGTAAATTATCTGCTGTGTCATATGCGTATCGGTAGGTCTGTCCGTTGGGGTCGGTCATGCTGGTGATTCTTTCTGGATAAGGGGTGCCGGTGTTGTAGCCAAAGGTCATAGTGTCACCTGCGAAGCCTGTGACTTTATCCAGGGTTGCGCTGTTGTTGTCGCCGCCGTCTGCGGTCGCTAAATCGTAGATGAGGCTTTGGGTTTTACCCAGGCGATTGGTGACTTGGGTTAATTGGCCAGCGGCATTGTATTGTTCAACGGTATCTTTTGGGGTGGCGTACAGCCAGCCAGTTCGGTTGTTGTTTGTATCGACTATTGCTACCAGGGTGTCTGGTATATCTGCATCACCTTGCCAGTTTGTGCCATCTTGGTTGAAGGCAAAAACCTGCCCATTGTTGCGATAGGCCAAGGCTCCTGTGTTTGCTGATGAGATGTGTCTGGCAAAGTTATGCGCCATTTTATACCGATACCTATACTGGTTTCAGGAGCGGTGCTGTTGTAGTAGCGGGTGAAGTGCAGGCCCAGAAAACTTTTCCTCTTGTGATCAGCTTGGGTGTGGAAGCCGTTGCCGGTAGCGACAATTATTGAATCACCAGCTTTAGGGCATGAGTGGGGTTGTTTATAGTTTGAGGTTAAGTGGGTGTTTTGCCCGGCACTCGCAGAAGCAGGTAGGAAAAAGTGGAGCAAAGCCAGAAAAAAAGTAGTGGTATAAAACTGCGTCTTAGCGGTCATTGAAATGGATTCCCGGTCAACATGTGCAATGGCGGCAGCAGCAGCATCTTTAACAGGTAGAGTCCCATAATTGCAGCCATAGGTGATAGATCCAGCCCGGATATAGGTGGAATCATCCGGCGGGCAGGGCGCAGGATGGGTTCGGTCAGGCTGTAAAGAACAGTGGTGACTGGATTATAGGTGCCTGGGCTTATCCAACTGATAATCACCTGGATAAAAATAGCAAACAGGAAGACATTTATGGCGAGATTCAGCAGTTCTGGGATAGCCCACAGCAGAGGGCCAAGGATGATGAGTTCGCTGCCTTTTAGGAATATGACCAAACTCAGTTCGATAGTTTTGAGCAGCCACATGAGAACCAATGCTGCCATGTCCAAACCTGCCAGACCTGGGATTATGCGTCGCAAAGGCCGTAGAGCTGGGGTTGTAATCTTGACGATGAACTGTGACATGGGGTTGTAAAAATCGGCTTTGGCCCATTGCAGCAGAAACCGCAGCATCACCACCAGGATATAAAGACCGATTATGGTTTGGGTGATAAAGACGAGCGGGTTTGTGTAGTAGGAGCTGTCCATTATCCCAGCATCTCTGATAATTCAATGGAGCGGTCACGGGCATCTGTAATGGCCTGTTTAAACAGGGGCTGGAGATTACCCCTCTCAAGCGTGTTTATGGCCCGTTCCGTGGTACCGCCGGGGGAGGTGACTCGTTGGCGCAGGGTGGCCGGGCTATCGCTGCTTTCAATAGCCATTTTGGCGGCACCAAGGGCGGTCTGCAGGGTGAGGAGCCGAGCGGTCTCAGTAGATAATCCGAGTTCAATTCCGGCGGCTTCCATGGCCTCCATAACCAGAAAAAAGTAGGCAGGGCCACTACCGGATAAGGCAGTAACGGTGTCCATGAGTGCTTCATCCTTGACCCACCGGGTTAGCCCCACTGCGCGCATGATGGATTCAGCCAGATTTTTTTGGTCAGTGGATACCTGGTTGTTGGCGTGGAGTACAGTGGCTCCGGCCTGGATCATGGCGGGGGTGTTGGGCATGGTGCGTATCAGAGCGACATTGCCTCCGAGCCAGGTCTGAAGATCCGCCTCGCGGATACCGGCTGCAATGGATATCACCAGAGGCTGTTGTTGCTGTACGGCCTCGGTTAGTGCGCGGGAGGCAGCTTCCATTATCTGTGGTTTTACCGCTAATACCACCACATCGGCCTCGGCAACTGCCTGTTCATTGCTGGTTGCTGGCCTGATGCGAAGATGGCCAGCAAGGGCGGCAATCTTTTTTGTATCAGGGTCGCTTACCAGGATATGTTGTGGATCATACCCATCTGCTACCAGGCCGCTGATGAGGCTGGCTGCCATATTTCCACCGCCAATAAAGGCTATTGTCTTGGTTGTCATAATTTAAGATCTGCTGTTGGGTTTAATATTACCGCATTTTTCCTGTCTAGTTATACTGGCAATACTCAGTTACGTGGCCCAAATATCGCAGTCCCGACTCGCACGATGGTAGCTCCTTCCGCAATTGCCGCCTGTATATCACCAGACATTCCCATGGAGAGGGTTTCCAGTGGTAGTTCAGGTGTGGCCAGTTGGTCTCGAAGCTCCCTAAGCGCCCTAAATGGCAGGCGTTGTTGCTCCAGCGTTTGAGCTGGGGCAGGCAGGGTCATGAGGCCTCGTAGCCTTAGATGGGGTAGAGATCGTAGTTTTGCAACTGTGCTTGCTGCTTCTTCCGGTGCAATACCGGCCTTGCTCTCTTCCTTACTTAGATTTATCTGTAGACAGATGTTGAGGGGAGCCAGATCATCAGGGCGTTGATCGTTAAGCCGTCTGGCATGCTTGAGGCTGCAGATGCTGTGAACCCAGTCAAAATGTTCAGCAATAACCCTGGTTTTGTTGCTCTGGATGCGGCCGATAAAGTGCCATTTGGCTGTGGTGCCAGCCATGGCCTGTATCTTCCGCATGGCTTCTTGCAGGTAACTCTCCCCAAAATAGTGCTGACCGGCATCCAGTGCGGCTTGGATATCCTGGGTTGGGCGAGTCTTGCTGACAGCCAATAGCTGTATTTGGCCTGCCGCACGACCGAACCTGGCAGTGGCCTCATCTATCTCTTGCTGGACTTTTATTAACCTTGATGCAATGGGATTCATTGGTGGATCTGAATTGGTTGTTTAAACTCCTGGCGATATTAAACAAAATCATGCTAAGTTTCCTGTTAATCGTAACGACCCTGCTGCCGGAGAGATTGTATGGACATTGCTGAATTACTTGCTTTTAGTGTGAAACACGGTGCATCAGATCTGCATTTGTCGGCTGGTTTGCCACCGATGATCCGTGTTGACGGTGATGTGCGCCGGGTTAATGTGCCAGCCCTGGATCACAAGGAGGTGCATGGGCTTATTTATGACATCATGAATGATAAGCAACGAAAGGATTTTGAAGAGTTTTATGAGACTGATTTTTCCTTTGAAATCCCTGGTTTGGCACGTTTTCGTGTCAATGCATATAACCAGAACCGAGGCGCGGGTGGCGTATTTCGAACCATTCCTTCCAAGGTTTTGACTCTGGAGGAGCTGGGTGCGCCTGAAATATTCAAGGAGATCATCAAGGTACCCCGTGGCATGGTGCTGGTGACTGGGCCGACTGGCTCCGGCAAATCAACCACCCTGGCAGCTCTGGTAGATCATAAGAATGATAATGATTATGAGCATATTCTGACCATTGAGGATCCGATTGAATTTGTGCATCAGAGTAAGAAGTGCCTGGTTAACCAGCGTGAGGTTCATCGGGATACCCTGGGGTTTTCTGAGGCCCTGCGCTCAGCGTTGCGTCAGGATCCGGATATCATCCTGCTGGGTGAGATGCGTGATCTTGAGACCATACGTCTGGCTATGTCGGCGGCCGAGACCGGCCACCTAGTGTTTGGCACCCTGCATACCAGTTCAGCAGCAAAAACGATTGATCGTATTGTCGATGTATTTCCTGCGGCGGAGAAGTCGATGATACGTTCCATGCTGTCAGAGTCCCTGCGGGCAGTTATATCTCAGCAGTTGATGAAGAAGATTGGTGGTGGGCGGGTTGCAGCCCATGAAATCATGATTGGCACCCCCGCCATCCGGAATCTGATTCGGGAGTCCAAGGTGGCACAGATGTACTCAGCTATCCAGACTGGTGGGGCAGTGGGTATGCAGACCCTGGATCAAAATCTGCAAATGCTGGTGAAGAAAGGGCTGGTTAGCCGCCAGGATGCCAGGGACAAAGCGATGAATAAGGATATTTTCAAATGACAGCCCCTTAGAAAAAGACCTGGTTGGCATCAAATACAGGCCCATCTACGCAGACCCGTTGGAATTCCAGGGACAGTATGAAAGCGCCGGGATAGGTTGGCGCATATTCTCCCCGGGTTTCACTGCGTTCAACCCAGGCTACGTACTGAATTAAATTCAATGGTCGGCGACAGAATTGACATTTGTTGCGACAAGTGGGATGGTTTGATTGTGAGATAATACTAAGGAGCAATATCATGGCCTCAGATCGCGTTAATGCAAGACTACCAGAGCCACTCGCCAGGCATGTTGCCCGTGTTGTTGGGACGAAAGGTATGTACGAGACACCAAGTGAATACGTTCGCTCCCTTATACGGCGTGATATGGAGACGGATGTTTTTCAAATTTATAACTCTATTGTTGAAGGTTTTGAAGATATAGCAGAAGGACGTTATTTTGAAGGAACAGGCGATTTCAAAAAGGATATGAAGATTTTTGCACAACAAGAATCTGAAGACTGGAAGTAAAAAATGTCCCGGTATTTTCTAACGCGCCGCGCCGCAAGTGATCTGCGTAATATCCATCGCTATTCCATAGATCAGTGGGGTAAGAAGAGAGCGGATAAATACGTGGACGACATTGTTAAAACACTGCAAAAAACAGCCAAAAAACCTGCGCGTGGGGAATTGAGGAAGTATCGTTCCCTGCCATTTTTAATGGTTCCGGCGGCAGAGCATTTTGTTATCTATCAGGCTCTTAAAAAAGGCATTGTCGTCGCAACAGTTCTTCATGGGCGCAGGAATATCGAAGCTATCATTCGTGATATGGCACCGGCTCTGGAAACGGAAATCAATGAGATTGAAAATAATAATAACTCAGACCCTGGGTCAAAATCTGTAAATGCTGGTGGGGAAAGGGCTGGTTAGCCGTCAGGATGCAAGGGACAAGGCTATGAATAAGGATATATTTAGCTGACAGGCTCTTAGAAGAAGACCTGGTTGGCGTCAAATACAGGCCCATCTACGCAGACCCGCTGCATAGTCTGGGTTGTTTCTGACCTCACTGGTACTACGCAGCCCGCGCAGCCGCCAACTCCACAGGCCATGAACTCCTCCAGCGAGACCTGGCATGGCAGGCTAAACTCGTTTGCCAGGGCCGCCACGGCCTCCAGCATTGGGTGTGGGCCGCAACTGAGGATCTCTACCTCTGCGCGGATGACATCATCCAGTGAGGTCAGCCAGTGGCGAGCCAGATCTGTTACATAACCGTCAAAACAGCCTGGGTATCCTTGCAGACTGGTTAGGCGGCTGGGGATGCCCCAGCTATCCAGTAGGGGTTGAGCGCCAATAACTTCACCCGGCAGGCCAGGGATCAGGATCTTGGATGGTTCCGGGCGGAATGGGAATGGTACCTCTGAGCCAAGAATAACGAAGGGGTGAGTATCTGCTTTATCTCGCAGCCGCTCAGCGAGAAAAATCATTGGGGGCATGCCCACGCCGCCACCGATCAGCAAGGGACGGCGGGCGCTGGTGTTAAATGGCTGGCCAATGGGGCCAAGTATGCTGATTTTCTCACCGGGTTTGCGATTGGCAAGCAGCTTGGTTCCTGCGCCAACAGTTTTGTAGAGTAACTCTACCCAGCCACTACTGGCTGAAACCCGCATGATAGAAATCGGTCGGCGCAGGGGGCGCTGAGGGTCAACCTGCAAGTGGACGAAGCTGCCAGGTTGGGCGTGGTTTGCACACTCTGGTGCCTGCATCCGCAGGATGTGCTGACCACCATCAAAGGCCTGGTGACTAAGGATCTCGGCCTCTTCCAGGAATATGGTATCGCGGTGAGGCTTGTTCATAACACTTTGCAATAAACCAGGCGACCTTCAAATAAGGTGTGGGTCACTTCCCCTCTGAACTCCTGGCCGAGGAAAGGCGTGTTGTGGCCCCGGCTTAGCATCTTATCGGTGGTTAATTGCCAGTGCTGCTCCGGGTTGAATATGCAGATGTCGGCGCTGGTGCCAACATCCAGTCGTCCCAGTGGCAGACCAAGTATGTCCGCAGGTCCGCAGGTGATACGGGCAAGGGCCTGCGGCAGGTCGAGCACTCCTTCAGCAACAAGTCTGAGGGTAAGTGGCAGCAGGGTCTCCAGCCCGGAGATGCCAGGGGCGGTGGAAGGAAAAGGTGCTTCTTTGGCATCTGGTTCGTGGGGTTGATGGCCAGAGCAGATGGCACTTATTATGCCATCTGCAACCCCTTTTCGCAGGGCCTCCCGGTCACTATTGGTGCGTAGTGGTGGCCTGACGTGACAGTTGCTGTTGAACCCCTCCAGATCATCTTCGGTCAGGAACAGCTGATGAGCCGCTACATCAGCTGAGACCTGGATTTTATTTAGGCGAATCTTGCGCACGGCTGTACCGCAGGAGAGTCCGCGAAAATGGATCTTGCAACCGGTGTGTTCAGCCAGCGCCAAGTCACGGGCTACAGCCACAGTCTCAGCCGCGCTGGGGATGCCAGGTAGTCCGAGGCGGGTCGCTACAGATCCCTCATGGGCGCACCCCCCGTTGCTCAGATGGGGGTCTTCCGGCCGCAGAAATACGGTGATGCCGAAGGTGGCAGCATACTCCAGGACGCGACGTTCCACCAAGGTATTGCTGATGGGCGTGAGGGCGTTGCTCAGGGCCACACAGCCTGCATTCTGCAGGGCGGCCATTTCGCTCAGCTTCTCTCCGCCAAGCCCCTTGGTGGTGGCCCCGATGGGTAATATGCGGCAAAGACCGCTCTGCTGTGCCTTGCGTTGGATCATCTCGGCAACGGCGGGGGTGTCGATGATGGGGTCTGTGTCAGGTGGGCAGCAGAGGGTAGTGATGCCGCCTTTAGCTGCGGCCGCCGTTTCGCTGGCAATGGTGGCTTTATGCTCGTGCCCCGGCTCTCGCATGCGGGCGTTTAGATCCACCAGTCCGGGGCAGATGGTAAGGCCGCTGGCATCGATGGTTTGGCTGGTCTGGAAGTCTACAGGTGCGGCACCCAAGGCCAGGATTTTGCCGTTTGCGATGTGAATATCCGTCGGGATATCAATATTGTTGGCTGGGTCGATCAGGTGGCCATTGAGGATGCTGATCTTGTTCATTGTGCCATTCCTTGTCCCTGAGTATGCATGGACATGGCCATCACGGCCATACGGATGGCGATGCCATAGCTGACCTGTTGCAGAATGACTGAGCGGGGGCCGTCTGCTACCTGGGAGTTCATCTCTACCCCCCGGTTGATGGGGCCGGGATGCATGACGATAGCGTCTGGTTTGGCTGCTTCCAGCCGCTCGTCGGTCAGACCATACAGTTGGAAATATTCGTGCTCACCAGGTAGCAGGGTACCGCTCATGCGTTCTCGCTGTAGGCGCAGCATGATGACCACGTCCACACCCTGTATACCCTCTTCCAGATTGTGAAAGGGTATTGCCCCCAGAGATCTTGCCTTTGATGGGACTAGAGTGTTCGGGCCAATGATTCGCACCTCTTCGACGCCCAGGGTATTCAGGGCCTGGATCTGAGATCTGGCTACCCGGGAGTGCTGGATGTCCCCCACAATGGCCACTTTTAGCCCGCTGAACCCACCTTTGTGGCGGCGGATAGTGAACATGTCCAGCATTGCTTGGGTAGGATGAGCATGACTGCCATCACCGGCGTTGACCACGCTTATATGGGGCGCGGTGTGTTGAGCTATAAAATGGGCCGCACCGCTATCTGAGTGGCGCACTACGAACATGTCGCAGTGCATGGCCTCCAGGTTGCGCAGGGTGTCGAGCAAGGTCTCGCCTTTAGAGGTGGAGGAAGCGTTGATGTTAAGGCTGAGCACATCGGCTGAGAGTCGCTTGGCTGCAAGTTCGAAGGTGGTGCGGGTGCGGGTACTGGTCTCGAAGAAGAGGTTGGTGATGATTTTACCTCGTAGCAGAGGTACCTTTTTTACCGTCCGTTCTGATACCCCGGCGAAGGATTCAGCATTGTCCAGGATCTTGATGAGCAGTTCCCGGCTAAGCCCTTCAATGGTGAGAAAATGTCTAAGGTTGCCGTTTTCGTCAAGCTGTATGTTGGTTTGGCTGTTCATTGGTTGGCTCCTTGCCGTGATCTTTGCTTGGTATCGCTGATGATCAGTTCCAGCGGGGCTGGGCCAATGAGGGTGATATGGTTCTCTGGTTTCAGGTTGGGGCAGATGCCAACTACATTTGGTTCAATTGGTAGCTCCCGCCCACTACGTTCCACTAGTGTTGCCAATATTACTGATGCGGGACGACCGTAGTCGAATATTTCATTCAGAGCAGCCCGGATGGTGCGTCCTGTTTGTAGCACGTCATCTATCAGTATGATGTGGCGGTCATCTACTGGTGTAGGCAAGTTGGATGGGCGTACCTGGGGGTTCATGCCGATGCGGGTAAAATCATCCCGGTAGAAGGCAATATCCAGAGAGCCGAGGGGGTCTTCAAGCTCCAGCAGCCGGTGTAGGTGCTCTGCCAGCCAAGCCCCGCCAGTATGGATGCCGATCATGATTGGTTGAGTAATACCCTGTGCTGCCAGATGGGATTTTAGCTCATCTGCCATCTGTTCAATGAGGGTGCCGACGGCATCGGCCGAGGTAAAGTTATTGCTATTGTTCACTGAGCCAGGTTTCCAATATTAGTTTTGCCGCTATGGCATCTATGTCGCCGTACCCTATACGACCACCCTTTAGCTCCTGCAGGGCTACCATGGAGGTGAGGCGTTCATCAGCCATATGCACCGGCAGTTGAAAGCGTCCCTCAAGTTGGCGTGCAAAGCGTTGAGCGCGGGAAGCAACCTCAGCCTCGCTGTCATCCAGATCATAAGGCATACCGACCACTAGCGCCTCAGGTTGCCAAGTGTTGATCAGCTCGCTGATTTTATCCCAGTCTGGTCGCTGTTGCTTGGCTTTCAGTGTAGTTAGGGCGGTTGCAGTGGCGGTGAAAGTCTGACCTACGGCTATGCCGATCTTTTTCGTGCCGTAATCAAAGCCTAGTAGTGTGCCCATTACATGTGGCGCACAGGTTCAGGCGTGCCCGGCTTCTCCGGACATCAAATTAAGATCTACCCCCAGCAGTTGAGCGGCAGCCTGCCAGCGCTGCTCTGGTGGCTGGGAGAATATAACCTGAGAGTCAGCAGGCCCACTTAGCCAAGCATTTGAAGTCATTTCCTGCTCAAGCTGGCCTTCACCCCAGCCGGCGTAGCCGAGGGCGACCAGGCTGCATTCAGGCCCTTTACCAACAGCAATGGCGCGCAGGATATCTTGTGATGTGGTAACGCTTATCTCTGCTGTAACTTGTACTGTTGAATCCCATGATTGGCCGGTTGTATGTAGCACAAAGCCACGTTCAGACTGTATTGGGCCACCGGAAAAAATTGGCTGGTTAATGGAGTTGGGTGCTGTTTGCGTAATCTCCATTTGTTCCAGGATAGCAGTCAGATCAAAACCCAGGGGGCGGTTAATGATGATGCCCATGGCTCCTTGCTCATCATGTTCACAGATGTAGGTGACAGTACGGTAAAAATTTGAGTCCTGTAATCCCGGCATGGCGATGAGGAAATGATTGGACAGGCGGGTGACTGAATGCATGACTCCATAGTATCGGTGCGGGTGGCGACACTGCAAGGGGGAATTTATTGTAGAGGCCTACTTTTTCCATCCCAGGCTGTTATTACTGAGAAAACGCCAGGTTCGCGTGATGTCCAGAATGTCGGTTTCCTTGCGGATATTTGCAGGAAAAGGGGCATAGGGAGCGGCCATCCTGACAATACGGATAGCTGCATCATCTAAAACTTTGTGGCCGGAAGAGTGGAGCAGCTGGATTCCATTCTTTTTAACGCTGCCATCTGCTTGCACTGCTACATGCAATACAAGATTGCCATAGAGCTTTTGCCTTCTAGCCTCGTCCGGGTAGTTGATATTACCTATTCGTTCGATTTTACGGCGCCATGCACCCAGGTAAGCAGCATATTTATATTCTTTCGTACTGGCATTAATGGCCTTGCGCCGGGGGCGCTTGGCAAAGCGTTGTGTTTTGAGATCAAGTTCAGCAGACAGGCGTTTGATTTCCAGATTGGTACTGGTGAGCAACTGTGCAGCACTGAGGCGTTTTCTCTTTTTTACCAGGGGTTGTTGTTCTGGCGGTGGTGTCAGCTGTTTGGGTGATGTGGTCGCCGCGATAATTTTCTGGGGTGGCGGAGGTGCAGGCTCTTGCGTGGGTGCTGCTGCGGGTGCAGGCTCTGGCTCCAGGGTTGGGGTTGGAATTAGTGGTTCAGGTATGAGGTCTGGTGTGGATTGAGGTATGGGTTGCATCGTAGGTTTGATTACCTCCTCCTGGTTACCGCTGCCTTCCTGACTGACTGGAGCCAGGAAATCGGCTTTTTCTGGCTCTTTGGGTTTACGGGCATTATGCACCACCATGATTTCCAGGGTTGACGTTGCGGATGGGGGCGAGGGTGAGGTAAATGTAAAGCCGACGCCCAGAATCAGTGCAATGTGCAGGCTGCCAGCAAAGAAGAGAGTCAGACCCAGGCGGTCAAAAGGGTTTATGACGGCCGTATTAGTCATCAGGCATGCGCTTGTAGTTTCTCTTCAATGCTATCCATCAGGGTGGCGCTAATGTTGAGGTTAAACTGGTTATCAAGCTCCCGGATACAGGTTGGGCTGGTGACGTTGATCTCGGTGAGATAATCGCCTATTACATCCAGGCCGGCAAACAGAATGCCGCGCTTACGCAAGACCGGCCCTACCTCACGGGCAATTCTGAAGTCATTCTCAGACAACCGGATGCCCTTGCCAGTTCCACCGGCAGCCAAGTTGCCCCTGGTCTCCCCCTGTTTGGGGATACGAGCAAGAGCGTAAGGTATTGGTTCGCCGTTTACCATCAGGATGCGTTTGTCTCCAGCTTTGATTTCCGGCACAAAGCGCTGGGCCATGGTGAATTTTGTATTGTTAGAGGTCAGGGTCTCAATGATAACATTTGTATTTGGGTCGTCTTTTTGCACCCGAAAGATTGACACTCCACCCATGGTTCCCAGGGGTTTGAGTATGATGTCTTCGTGTTCGGCCAGGAAATCCAGTATGCGGCTGTGGTTTTGCGTCACCAGAGTGGGCGCGCAGCAGTTGGGAAACCAGGTTGTGAATAGTTTTTCGTTGGCATCGCGCAGGCTTTGCGGTTGATTTATGATCAGGCTGCCTCGCTGCTCAGCCTGCTCCAGTAGATAGGTGGAGTAGATGTACTCCATATCAAAAGGTGGATCCTTGCGCATAAGGATCACATCGAGTGCGTCAAGAGGGATGGTGCGCTCGGATTGAAACCGGTGCCAGCATGAGTCGTTGTCCTCAACTTGCAGACCTTGCATGCGGGCGTAGGTGCGGTCATCCTGGAGGAACAGGTCACCTGGTTCCATGTACCAGATGTCCCAATTGCGCCGTTGGGCCTCCAGCAGCATAGCGAAGGTGCTGTCCTTTCTGACTTGGATGGTTTGTATCGGGTCCATCACTACCCCAAGGGATACGCTCATGGCGCAGAGGATAAGTGATTTTCCACCTAGTGTCCTCGAATTTCTGGTATGTCTACAAACCAGGTTGGCTTCCTCATCCTTAGGAACTGAATATGCTGGTATTAGCATATGCAGATCACTTGCTTGATACCTAATTATGATGCTGGGTTAATGATAGGCGGTGAATCCATCCTGTTTCATCAGTTTCTTAGCTTTTGCTGGATCCTGTTCATTTGCAGGTATGGCAAGATAGTAAGGTAGTGATACTGGGTTATCGTCAAGATGTATCACACTGTTTTCTTTTAGCCTCTCAATGACAGAACGTAGCGTATCTTCAAGATTTTCTGGTGGGTTGTCTTGGTAACTGGCTGCAACATAATCGAAGAGTTCTTGAATGGTGTGTTCACCATCCGCTAAGCTGACAACAATGCCAAGCCACGGATCCAGGATAGTGGATGCCTTGGGGTCGCTGGCATTTACCAGCAATACATTTTCACCTTGGGTGGTGTAGATGACGGTGCGGAAAAAGTATTGTTCTTTATTCAAGGGGATATGCCTGCTGGGTAGGTGAACACTATTGTCTTAAAGTCCGCATCTTAATTGTTTTTAATATATTTGCGCTGTCCTTATGCGCTAACATGTTAACAATAGAGCAAATAGTTCGTTTTGGTAATAAGCAGCTTCCTGTAGAATGCGGCCTCCGCGTTTGGCATCTCCCTTTGAGAACCGATGCTCTTGATGGCTTGTGTTGCTAGGTTTTGTAGTGACTCCCGATGAGGAATTGTATTGTGAATGTAGCGGGTGATTTTATCCGGCAGGAAGATTTTGATCAATTAGAGCAGGCCATCCAGGACTATCAGGATGAGAAAATTGATCATAATCGCTTAGTGGGTGAACGGCTGATGCTTGGGGTATATGGGCAGTGGCAGGAAAATCTCTGCATGGTGCGCTCCAAGTTACCTGGTGGTGAGGTTCCTTTACCTTTTTTGCTTGGTTACGCTGAAGGGCTGGAGAAATTTGACTGTCTTGAATCGGTGCATCTCACCACTCGGCAGGATATCCAATACAACGATGTACCACTGGAGCAGACACCTGATCTCCTGCGGATGCTTGCAGGCTATGGTATCACCAGCCGTGAAGCCTGCGGCAATACGGTGCGTAATGTATCTGCCTGCCCCATGGCTGGCATGTGCCCCAAAGAGCATGTGGATGTTATGCCTCATACGAGAGCGACGGCGGCCTATCTGATTCGCAATCCGCTGACCCAATCACTGCCGCGCAAGTTCAAAATCACCTATTCTGGCTGCGAAGCTGATTGTGCCCAGGGTCCTATCCAGGATCTGGGTATTGTGGCCACTCGTAAAAAGGGCAAACCGGGGTTCAAGCTCCTCGCCGGTGGGGGTCTAGGGCCTAAACCGCGCATGGGCATTGTGATTGAAGAATTCCTGGATGAAGAGATGTTGCTGCCTGCTATTGAAGCGGTGCTGGCCATGCATGATAAATACTCTGACCGGGAGAGAAAATCGTGCTCCCGGATTAAATTTCTGGTCGAGCGTTTTGGTGCAGAGGGTTTTATAGAGAAGTTTCGTGAGGAGATGGTGCGTACCAGTGCCGCATTTGATACCAAAAATGCCCCCCGTGGAGAGTGGCGACAGGCCGATGAAGATGGGCAAATTTGCGGACATGGGGCACCGCGCCAGATAATGGCCCAGCATCAGCAGGGTAAATTTGCTGTCCCTGTCTATGTGCCTGGTGGTGACTTGAGTGCGGAGCAGCTGCGTGGCTTGCATGACCTGCTGGTTGCAGAGGGCTATCCGGATCTACGTGTTACCCAGGATCAAAATTTAATCGTCTGCAATGTGCCTGAGAGTGGTATATCAGCACTGACTAAAGGGTTGGAGGCGTTGCAGTTGAGTTTGCCGGCACCTGGCAGTAATGTGGTGGCTTGTCCCGGCACCACCACCTGCCAGCTGGGTATTACCTCGTCACGGGTGGTTGCAAAGCTGTTGGATGGTGGAGAGAGTGATCTCACCGTCCGGGTCAACGGCTGCCAGAATAACTGTGCGCATTCGGATATCACCGATATTGGTTTTTATGGAAAAGCCAAACGCCACTTTGGGCAGCTGATTCCCAGTTATGCCATTCGACTTGGCGGTCGTGGTATGACCGGGGGTGAATTTGCATTTTCCGGCCCGGAAGTGCCGGCCGTTCGTGTCCCAGTGGCAACCAAGCGCATTCATGATGCCTACGTGTCTGAGCGTGAAGGAAATGAATCATTCTTTACCTGGAGCCGCAGACTTGGCCCTGACTATTTCGATAACCTGCTAAACGACCTGGTACAGGTGCGTGAATTTGAGTTGTCAATGTTACAGAGAGATCATGGCGACAGTGCGGTATTTAAGGTCATATCATCCGGGGTAGGAGAATGCGCAGGTGCTAATATTGATCCTGTGGACAAACTGTTGTTGGATATTGCCTATGAGCGCAATCTGCGTGATGCCTTTGCGGCCAAGCGTAAATTCAAAGAGGCCGCAGAGAGCATGGCCAATATCTTTGCATTGATTGGCAAAGCGCTACTATCTTCTGCTGGGGCCGAAGAGACCAGTCCACCTGAAGGTGAAGTGGCTGCTGCATTAGCAGCAGCTATGCCTGATGACAGTTCCATGGCAAATGAATTTGCTGCCTTGTTTGAAGCATTCGTGCATTGGTTAGAAGATCTGGATGAACTGGCTTATCCTGCGCTGATTGGGCAGATCGATGCCTGGGTAAAAGGGGCGCGCATGCAGTGCCGCACCTTGCAGGCAAATAAAAATTAGCACTTCATGAGATGTAGGTATCCAGTATACTGCTTTGCCGTCCGTATGATTGGCGCAGAAATATTAAAGTAGGTATCAGCAGTGGAAGTAGTAAATCTCCAACAAATTGATGATCTTATTCGTGAGTATTGTACTCCTGAATGGCGTTTCATGATGGAGCATCATCAGGAGGAGATTGAATACCCAAAAGATGAACTGATCTTTGAAGAAGGGCAGGAAGCAAAGCGCATTAAGGTAATCAAGACAGGTAAGGTGAAGGTTTACACGACTGATAAAACGGGCAAAGAGCAGGTTATTCGTCTCGCTACAGATGGACAGATCATAGGGCACAGAAGCTTTGGCGGTGATCATCGCTACCCGGTGAGCTGCAAGGCGTTAGAAGAGACCGTGATTTACCATGTCCCTCTTGAATTATTTCAAGATGTCTTAAGAGCCAATCACCTGTTTTGCTACCATTTCATGATGTTTTTTGCCGAAGAGCTGCGCGCCTCAGATCGCCACATAAAGAACCATATTAATATGGATGTGCGGCAGCGGATGGCATCGGCGTTGATCTATAATCTGAAAATTTTCGGTTATGATGATCAGAATAAGAAGAAACTCAGTTATACCCTCAGTCGTAAAGATTTTGCCAGCTTGATTGGAACCACTTATGAAACGGTTGTTCGGGTGCTTGGTGACTTTGATAAAAGCGGTATTATCAATATCGTTGGTAAGCATATTGAAATCAGCAATCAAAATAAGCTCGAGAGGATCAGAGTAGGGAGCTGATCTGCTCCAATTTATATTCAGGTGGTCATACGGTGCTTCCCTCCTTCGCTGCCGGTCCCTTTTCATACTCTTCCAGGAAGCCGATTAGCTGCTCGCGCAGCTTATAGTAGTCTGGGTGCTCCAGCAGGGTCGCGCGGGTGCGTGGCCTGGGTAGTGGCACCTGCATGATCTTGCCTACGCGGGCGCGTGGGCCGTTGGTCATCATTATCACTCGGTCGGCCATGAGGATCGCCTCATCCACATCATGAGTGACCATCACAGTAGTTACCTGGGTACGTTGCCACACCTCCATCAATACCTCTTGCAGACTCCAGCGGGTGAGCGAATCGAGCATACCGAAGGGTTCATCCAGCAGTAGAAGTTTGGGTGAGATGGCGAACGCACGGGCGATGCCAACACGTTGCCGCATACCGTTTGACATGTCGGCGGTTAGTTTGTGGATTGAGTCCTCAAGGTTTACCCGGTGCAGGTAGTACTCAATGATATCCTTGCGCTCCGCCTTGGATGTGTGGGGATAGACCCGCTCAACGCCCAGTGCTACATTCCCGTATGCGGTGAGCCAGGGGAAGAGGCTCGGAGCCTGGAATACTACGCCACGGTCGGGGCCAGCGGTAATCACCTCTTTGCCGTCGAGGATAATGCCACCACTGCTGATATCGTTGAGTCCAGCAGTCATGGAGAGTACTGTGGATTTGCCGCAGCCGGAGTGGCCAATCAGGGTGATGAACTCACCTTTCTTCATTTCGAGGTTGAAATCTTCTACCACCGTGAGCGGTCCCTTGGGTGTTGGGTAGACCTTATCCAGTTTGGAGAACTCCAGATAGTGTTTTTGGCCAATATGCTCCTTGATTTTTTTGATTTTGTGCGGCATCGCCTTATCAAACCCGGTGGCAGTGTTGGGCTGCACATCTGGTAGCTTGATGGCGGAATCGTCCGTGTCAGCGGTCTGCTCTATGCCCACCTGCATCAGGTATTTTGTCACATCGTTGCGTAGCCGTTTAAAATTTTCGTCATGATTCATCGCTGCACGATCACGAGGGCGCGGGATGTTGACCTTGAACTCTGGCCCCAGGGTGGCATTGGGACCCGGTTTGAGTGGGATAATACGGTCGGCCAGCAACACGGCCTCATCCACATCGTTGGTAATCAGGATCACCGTCTTTTTGTCGTTTTCCCAGATCGCCTCGATCTCATCCTGTAATTTAGAGCGGGTCAGTGCATCCAGCGCACTCAGTGGTTCATCCAATAGCAGGATGTCGGGGTTGATCGCCAATGCACGGGCAACTGCAACCCGCTGACGCATGCCGCCGGATAGCTCTGCCGGACGCTGGTGCGAGGCGTGTGATAGCCCCACCATATCCACATACTTCCCCACGTGGGCATGGCGCTTCTCTGCGGACCACTTGGGAAAGACCTTGTCCACTCCGAGGGCGATGTTGCCCCATACCGTGAACCAGGGCATGAGTGAATAGCTCTGGAAGATCACTCCGCGATCAGTCCCCGGCCCCTTGATCGGCTTGCCCTGTTTCAGTATCTCGCCGCTGTCAATCTCAATCAACCCGGCGACAGCGGAAATCAGAGTGGTCTTACCGCTACCGGAGAAGCCGAGGATGGCCACGAATTCACCCTCTTCGATCTTGAGGTTGATATCCTTCAGTATCGGTGTCGACTTGGCACCTCTGCCGTAGGATTTGCATACATTTTTCAGTTCAAGATGTGACATCTCTCACCCTCTCTTAACGTTGGTCGGTAAAGGTAAATAACTGCTGCAGGGTCTGCATGAATCGATCCAGCAAGAAGCCGATAAAGCCGATGGTAAAGACGGCGACCATAATGCGCGCCAGTGACTGGGAACTGCCGTTCTGGAACTCGTCCCAGACGAATTTGCCGAGACCGGGGTTCTGCGCCAGCATCTCTGCTGCGATCAGTACCATCCAGCCAACCCCGAGAGAGAGACGCATCCCGGTGAAGATCAGCGGCAGGGAGGAGGGGAGTACAATCTTGGTTACCTTGGTCCACCAGCTCAGTTGTAGCACCTTGGAGACGTTCATCAGATCTTTGTCGATGGAGGAGACCCCGACCGAAGTATTGATCAGCGTCGGCCAGAGGGAGCAGAGCGTCACCGTGATGGCCGAAGTGAGAAAGGCCTTGTCGAACCAACTGTCATCGGTCACTACATAGGTGGCACTGACGATCAGGGTGACGATCGGCAGCCAGGCGAGTGGCGAGACCGGTTTGAAGATCTGGATCAGCGGGTTGATGGCAGTCTGGATAGTCTCGCTCATACCACACAAAATACCCAGCGGTACGGCAAAGATGGTGGCGATAGCGAAGCCGAAAAAGACGGTCCAGAGGCTGGTGACGATCTGATCCAGATAGGTGGGTTTACCAGTCCAGTTACGAATCTTCACCTTGGCATCCGGATTCTTCTCCAGTTTTTTGGCATTGCGCTGCTGCTGTCGCTCAAAGAATGCCTGAGCCTTCTCCCGCTCTGCATAGTGCTCATCCAGTAGGCCACCCGCAGCCTCTACCACCTGCACCGGACCGGGAATGGCCCCCAGGCTGGTCTTGATCTGGGGAGCCGAGTGACCCCAGAAGGAGAGAAAAATGACGAAGGCGAGTATTGGGATGCCGATCATCGACCACATGTTCTTGAACTGCTGCTTTGGGTCTTCACCACGCGCCAGCCTGATAAAAGGGATAAACCAAGTGAACCCTGATAGTTCTAAAAAGTGAATCAGTCGGTTAATCATTATTGAGTTCCTGCATGGAGAAATTGGGTTGAAAGGATTTCTGGTAATGCCACTTCATTGCTCAAGTGCAATTACCGGAGGTCTCTCTCTGAATAACTACCCTCCGCCACAGGACGGAGGGCAGTTCACGGTCAATGGCAGCTATTTGTTACCCACTATCGTCTTGCCCTTGAGTCCGATCGGGAATTTCTCCAGATAGGCATTGGGGGCGGTGCCATCGTAGGTGATGTTATCGATGAACTCGGTCTGGGGTGGTTTGAACCCGCTCTCTTTGTCCAGATCAGGAAAGTCAGAGACCTGGGCATGACCCTCAGCGATCAACGCTTTGGCTGCCTGGGCGTAGATGTCCGGACGGTAAACCTTCTTGGCCACATCCATGTACCAGCTATCTGGCTTCTGCTCGGAAATCTGACCCCAGCGACGCATCTGGGTCAGGTACCAGATGGCATCCGAGTAGTAGGGGTAGGTGGCGTTGTAGCGGAAGAAGACGTTGAAGTCCGGCAGCGAACGTTTGTCGCCCTTTTCGTACTCGAAGGTGCCGGTCATGGAGTTGGCGATCACCTCATAATCTGCGCCCACATACTCGCTCTTAGATATGAGTCTGGTGGCCTCCTCGCGGTTGCCCAAGCCATCCTTGCCCCCATCCAGCCACTTGGCGGCACGGATCATCGCCTTGATCACCCGAATGTGAGTGTTGGGATATTTGTCAGCCCACTCCTTGGAGACACCAAAGACCTTCTCCGGGTTGTCTTTCCAGATCTCGTAGTCGGTGATTACTGGCACCCCGATCCCTTTGAATACTGCCTGCTGATTCCACGGCTCACCCACGCAGTAGCCGTAGATGGTGCCTGCATCCATAGTGGCAGGCATCTGTGGTGGCGGTGTGACAGAGAGCAGGACATCAGCATCGATCATGCCGGCGATGTCACCCTTGTGCGGGGCGTAGTAGCCGGGATGAAGGCCGCCAGCGGCCAGCCAGTAGCGCAGCTCATAATTGTGGGTGGAGACAGGGAATACCATGCCCATGTTAAAGGGTTTGCCTTCCTCTTTAAATTCATCCACGATCTTCTTCAGTGCCTCCGCTTTGATGGGGTGTATCGGCTTGCCATCCTTATCGTGAGGGACATGCTTTTTCATTCTGGCCCAAATCTCGTTGGAGACAGTGATCGCATTGCCATTCAGATCCATTGATAAGGCGGTGATAATATGTGCCTTGGTACCAAAACCGATGGTGGCTCCGAGTGGCTGACCAGCCAGCATGTGGGCACCGTCCAGTTGACTATCGATCACCCGATCCAGCAGCACCTTCCAATTGGCCTGAGCCTCCAGCGTGACATAGAGTCCCTCATCCTCAAAGTAACCCTTCTCATAGGCAACCGCCAGGGGAGCCATGTCGGTCAGTTTGATAAAGCCAAATTTCAGATCCTCTTTTTCTGGTTCACCAACCTCTGCCAGTACTGGGCTGGCGCTCAAACTGAGTCCGATTACCATGCTCACGGCTAATCCGACTCGCTTGACAAATAGTCTGCATTTTTTGTTTGTACTCATATCTGCTATTCCCCTAAGTGATTGTGAAATCAGTCTACGCACAAACAATGCCCACTCTACGGTGGGGGGCGGCGGGCGCCATTATTCCTGCTGATTTGCACTAGCCAAAAAATCAATACATTACTGCCGTTTCGTACCCACCACTGGTTTAGTCTGCTACTGAGCTTATTGTTTGCTTAAATAGCCCGTGCATAACGGTGCGCCAATATTTATTGGTTACTCCAAAACTATACCGGAATCATGGCTGAGTGGATATACCCTCGCGCATAAAACATGACCTTGATCATACAATTCCCGATAAGAATAGTTGGGTATTATTTGTGCAATGAATAAAAATTGAGGTGTAAAATAAAATAAAATAGGATTTTATTCAATAAACTAATCACGCTAAATATTAAGATATGTTCCGCGATTAATTACATTAGTAAAACGCTTAGGTATTAAGGTTTTTGCCATGGTATACGCGGCCAATCGCTCAAAATTGAGGAGAAAAATAACCGAGTAATACACTGGGTTGAATGGCGTTAGTTTTTTAAGTATATTCCGAAATCGAAGGGTCTGTGGGTGATTTATTGCGTAAAGTGATTGACAAGAAATGTGATTGAGATCATATTACGCCGCAGACCTTACGAGATAGGGTGGTTTTAGACTCGCTTTGGGAAAGCATTGCCCAGGATCTTACAGAATAAGGCGAATAAAGCGCTTGATGAGCTTGAGAGCAATGTCCAGTGAGTCCTGACATGACGCCAAGCCATCCCAGGACAATGAACCAGAACTCTTGGTCGATGCCAACGGAACCTAGGAGCCAGTAAAGAGCAATAATAAAGGGCACCAATAATCAGACGGGTCTTTCGTTTAGAGCAGTTGATGTTTCTGGAAAAAGGGGCAGCGCCTACCTGCTGCGATATGGGGTTATACAACTTAAGTCTGGATCGTTTTGTGCTGACAATGGGGTCCAGTATAGTTGAAATTATGACAATAAAACTGAGGACAACATAATGTCAGATATCACAAAATGGGATCCGGAGGACAAAGACTTTTGGGAACGCGAAGGCAAACACGTCGCTAACCGAAATCTTTGGATTTCTGTTCCTAGTCTGCTCTGCGGATTCGCCGTTTGGTTGTACTGGGGAATCATCACCGTTCAGATGCTCAACCTCGGATTTCCATTTGCGAAATCAGAACTCTTTACACTGATGGCTATCGCCGGTTTTACCGGTGCCACCCTGCGTGTTCCGAGTAGCTTCTTTATTCGAATCGCTGGTGGGCGGAATACCGTCTTCTTCACTACGTCCTTGTTGATGTTGCCTGCAATCGGTGCAGGTATTGCGCTGCAGGATGCGAACACCCCGCTTTGGACGTTCCAGCTTCTGGCCTTCCTGTCCGGTTTTGGTGGCGGTAACTTTGCCTCTTCCATGTCCAACATCAGCTTCTTCTTTCCAAAGCATAAGCAGGGTCTGGCACTTGGTCTGAATGCCGGTTTGGGCAATGCTGGTGTGACCACTATGCAGATTCTGGTGCCGTTGGCGATGACCCTCAGCATCTTCGGCGGTGAACCGATGGTTCTGCAAGCCACCTCAGGTACGCTGATCGGTAAGATTCCGGCCGGTACCGAGACCTATCTGCATAATGCCGGTTTTGTCTGGTTGATCTTCCTGATTCCATTGGCCTTCGCCGGTTGGTTTGGTATGAACAATCTGCGTACCGAGCATGTTTCACCGGATATCGGTTCGCCGATCGAGTCCTTCACTAAGATCATCGGCTTGCTGCTGATCGGCTTCATCGGTGCGGCTTCGGGCCTCTTTATTATTTTGCCTGACCCGATTGGCATGGGTGCGCCGAGCTGGGCCAAATGGCCGGTGATCCTCTGGGTGCTCTTTTTCGTGCTCATGATGATGAAGATGGTTCCTGGTAGGATCAAACCGAACCTGCAACGTCAGTTCAAGATCTTCGAAAATAAACATACCTGGATCATGAGTATTATCTATATCATGACCTTTGGCAGCTTCATCGGTTACGCCGCAGGTTTCCCTCTGTCCATTAAGGTGGTATTTGGCTTCCAGCACCTGGCAACGGATGTTGCTGGCGTACTGGATCATAGTCAAAAGAATCCGGATGGCCCGTCTGCACTGATGTACGCCTGGATGGGACCTTTCATCGGTGCATTTATTCGCCCTTTCGGTGGTTTGCTGTCTGATAAGGTTGGTGGTGCCAGGGTGACTCATTACGTTTCGATTGTCATGATTACCTGCGCACTGGGTGTTGCCTACTTTATGAAGGCGGCTTATGCCTCACCAACACCGCAGGATTTCTTCTGGCCTTTCTTCCTGCTGTTCCTGCTTCTGTTTGCAGCGACTGGTATCGGTAACGGCTCTACCTTCCGCACCATTGCTATTGTGTTCAACAAGGAACAGGCCGGCCCGGTACTCGGCTGGACCTCCGCGGTTGCTGCCTATGGTGCTTTTGTTATTCCTAAGGTGTTTGGTGAGCAGATCAAGGCAACCACACCTGAGAATGCACTGTACGGTTTTGCGGTTTTCTACTTTGTCTGCTTATGTCTGAACTGGTGGTATTACCTCGGGCCCAAGCGGGAGTATGACAACCCTTAGCATTACCTGCTGAAGAAAGCGGCAGCAATTTCGGTTGCTGCCGTTTTTCGCGGCTTAAAAGCCTGAAAAACACACATGAAAAATATGTTTCTACAAGCGCATAGTCAGATGAGAGGTTACAAATTATGAGTCACTTCATTGACCGCCTACGATATTTTGTCAAGGCGAATGAAACATTTTCCAAAGGTCACGGTATAGTGACTAGTGAAGATAGACAGTGGGAAGATGGATATCGTAACCGCTGGCGTTTTGACAAGGTGGTCCGCTCAACACACGGTGTAAACTGCACTGGTGGCTGTAGCTGGAAAATCTTTGTTAAAAATGGCATGGTCGCCTTTGAGATGCAACAGACCGACTATCCGGAGACCCGCCCGGATATGCCCAACCATGAGCCGCGTGGCTGCCAGCGTGGTGCCAGCTTCTCCTGGTACCTCTACAGCCCACACCGTATCAAGTACCCGCTGATCCGTGGTCGCCTGCTGGAGCTTTATCGCGGAGAACGTGCCAACAAAGACCCTGTTGAAGCGTGGGAAGCGATTCAGAAGAATCCTGACAAGCGCGCCAAGTACACCGCAGTACGCGGCCTCGGCGGCTTCGTACGCTCCAGCTGGGACGAGGTGAAGGAGATCATCGCTGCAGCCAACGTCTATACCATCAAGACCCACGGTCCCGACCGTATCTTCGGCTTCTCGCCGATCCCGGCGATGTCGATGCTCTCTTATGCCGCAGGCTCACGCTACCTCTCACTGATCGGTGGTGCCTGTGGTTCGTTCTACGACTGGTACTGCGACCTTCCGGTTGCCTCACCGCAGGTTTGGGGTGAGCAGACCGACGTACCGGAGTCGGCCGACTGGTACAACTCCACCTACCTGATTATCTGTGGTTCCAACCTGCCGATGACGCGTACCCCTGATGCTCACTTCGCTATCGAAACGCGCTACAAAGGGACCAAGGTGGTCTCTATGGCCCCTGACTATGCAGAGTATGTGAAGTTTGCTGATCTCTGGATGCCGGTCAAGCAGGGTACCGACTCTGCAGCCTTTATGGCGATGGGGCATGTGGCCCTCAAGGAGTTCCACGTCGAGAAGCAGGACCCCTATTTCAGCGAGTATGTCCGCAAGTACACCGACATGCCGATCCAGGTCACCCTGCGCAAGCATGGCGATCACTACGTTAGCGATCGTTGCCTGCGCGCCTCTGATTTTGACAAAGGACTTGGTGAGAAAAACAATCCTGAGTGGAAGACCATTGTCTGGGATACCAAGTCCAAAGCCTTTGTCTGCCCGAACGGCTCGGTAGGCTTCCGGTGGGGCGAGGATGGTCGCTGGAACCTGCTGCCACGCAATGGCACAATTAAAAAGACAGAGATCGAGGCTGAACTGACCTGCGTCGACAAGCAGGATGAGGTGGTTACGGTCGCCTTCCCACACTTCACCCCAGGTGAGGATGATCTGCTGATACGCAACATCCCGGTACGTAAGGTGAAGGGCGTCGATGGTGAGATCCTGGTGGCCAGTGTCTACGACCTGATGATCGCCCAGTACGGTATCGACCGTGGTCTCGGCGACAACATCGCTACCAGCTACGATGATGAGAATGTGGCCTACACTCCGGCCTGGGCTGAGAAGGTAACCGGTGTCAAGCGCGCCGACCTCATCCTCACCGGTCGTGAGTTTGCCGATAACGCCTCCAAGACCCAGGGTAAATCGATGGTTATCCTTGGTGCGGCGATCAACCACTGGTACCACAACGACATGAACTACCGCGGCATTATGAACCTGCTGCATATATGTGGTTGTGTCGGCCAGTCAGGTGGTGGTTGGGCCCACTACGTGGGGCAGGAAAAACTGCGTCCGCAGGCAGGCTGGGCACCCATCGCCTTCGCAATGGATTGGCTCCGTCCGCCGCGTCATATGAACAGTACTACTTACTGGTACTTCCATACCGATCAGTGGCGCTATGAGCGCATCAGTGCCGACTCACTGATGGCACCCACCGCCAAGGGCAAGTATAAGGGGCACATGCTGGCCGACTACAATGTCGTCTCTCAGCGCCTCGGCTGGCTGCCTTCGGCACCGCACTTTAACCAGAACCCGCTCGAGATCGTCAGTGATGCTGAAGCGGCAGGCGCTACCGATGAGGCTGGCGTTGCCAAACACATGATCGAAAGGCTCAAGAGCGGTGACCTCGCCTTTGCCAGTGAGGATATCGATGCGCCGGAAAACCACCCACGAAATCTGTTTGTCTGGCGCGCCAACCTTATTGGTTGTTCCGCCAAGGGTCACGAGTACTTCCTCAAACACTTGCTCGGCGCGCAAAACGGCGTGATGAGTGAGGGAGTCGAGGGTGCTGAATCGAAAGAGATCAAATGGCATGAGAAGGCACCTACCGGCAAGCTGGATCTGATGGTGGATATCAACTTCCGTCTCAACTCCACCGGTGCTTACTCGGACATTATCCTGCCGACCGCTACCTGGTACGAGAAGAACGACCTTAACACTACCGACATGCACCCCTTCATCCACCCACTCGCCGAGGCGGTGGACCCGGCATGGGAGGCGAAGTCGGACTGGAACATCTTTCGTGAGCTGGCGGAGACCTTCTCAAAACTATCTGAGAAGCATCTACCAGGCGTGACTAAGGATGTTGTTGCGCTGCCGATGCTGCACGATAGCCCGATGGCGCTGGCCCAACCGTTTGGTGAAGTCAAAGACTGGAAGAAGGGCGACTGTGAGCCGGTACCGGGCAAGACCCTGCCGCTGCTCAAGGTGGTCGAGCGCAACTATGCTGACACCTACAAGAAGTTCATCGCTCTCGGTCCGCTGCTGGAGAAGCTTGGCAACACCATCAAGGGTGTTGAGTGGTGTACCAAGGATGAGTATGAGCAGCTCAAGCACCACAATGGCACCATCAAGCTCGAGGGTGTCAGCCAGGGGATGCCGTCACTCGAGGATGTGGTTCACGCCTGTGATGCCGTCATGCGTCTCGCCCCAGAGACCTGCGGTGAGGTGGCGCACAAGGCGTGGAAGGCGCAGAGCAAGAAGACCGGCATCGACCACAACCACCTGTGTGATTCACGCCGCGATGAGGTGATCACCTTCAAGGATATCCAGGTTCAGCCACGCAAGATCATTACCGCGCCCACCTGGTCCGGCATCGAGTCCCATGAGGTGAGCTACAACGCCGGCTACACCAATATCCATGAGCACATCCCGTTCCGTACCCTGACCGGTCGTGCCCACTTCTACATGGATCACGAGTGGATGCTCGACTTCGGTGAGGGCTTCTGTGTCTACCGTCCGGGTCTCGACATGAAGAACACCAACGTACCGCAGGCGGTAAGGGACAAGCCGCATGTAACGCTCAACTGGATCACGCCGCACTCCAAGTGGGGTATCCACTCCACTTACCAGGATAGCGCGCGCATGCTCACCCTGTTCCGCGGTGGCCCCTACATCTGGGTATCTGAGATCGACGCTCAGACAGCGGGTCTGGAGGACAACGACTGGATCGAGGCGATCAACGAGAACGGTGCCACCATGGCCCGCGTGATCGTGAGTCAGCGCATTCCCGAGGGTATGGCGATGATGTATCACGCCCAGGAGAAGAACGTGAACGTGCCTGGCTCCAACAGCACAGGCAAGCGCGGCGGCATCCTCAACTCGGTAACCCGAACAGTGGTCAAGCCGACCCACATGATCGGTGGCTATGCGCAGTTCTCCTACTTCTTCAACTACATGGGTCCGGTAGGTTCGAACCGCGACGAGTTTGTCGTCATCCACAAGATTGCCGACAAGGATATCGATTGGCTCGAGCGCCCGCTGACACCGGAACGTGAGAAGCAGTTGAATCCTCCAGGTATCAACAACTGAGTGTGAATGTAACCAAGGGACGCCGGGTTTCGGCCCGGCATCCTCAGCGAATTCTTAGGAGAATTAGATGAAAATCCGTGCGCAAATAGCCATGGTGCTGAACCTAGACAAATGTATTGGTTGTCACACATGTTCAGTAACCTGTAAAAATGTTTGGACAAACCGTAAGGGTGTCGAGTACGCCTGGTTTAACAACGTAGAGAGTAAACCTGGTATCGGTTATCCCAAGCAGTGGGAGGATCAGGAGAAATGGAAAGGTGGCTGGGTAAAAGAGAACGGCAAGCTGGAACTCAAGCAGGGTAATCGCTGGAATAAGCTGCTCACCATCTTCGCCAACCCCGACATGCCGGAGCTGGACGAGTACTACGAGCCGTTCGAGATGAACTATCAGCACCTGCAGAATGCACCCCTCTCCGAGGCGGCGCCCACTGCACGCCCCAAGTCGATGATCACCGGTGAGACCATGGAGAAGATCCATTGGGGTCCCAACTGGGAAGATGACCTCGCGGGGGAATTCTCCAAGCGTGGCCAGGACAAGAACTTCGACGGCATTCAGAAGCAGATATACGGTGAGTTCGAGAACACCTTCCACATGTATCTGCCGAGGCTGTGTAACCATTGCCTCAACCCGGCCTGTGTCGCATCGTGCCCCTCCGGCTCGATCTACAAGCGCGAAGAGGACGGTATTGTACTGATCGACCAGGACAAGTGCCGCAGTTGGCGTATGTGTATTACCGCCTGTCCCTACAAGAAGATCTACTACAACTGGGAGTCTGGCAAGGCTGAGAAGTGTATCGGCTGCTACCCACGTATTGAGTCAGGTATGCCGACCCTCTGCTCCGAGTCGTGCGTAGGCCGCATCCGTTACCAGGGTGTGATTCTCTACGATGCAGACCGTATTGAAGAGGTAGCCAGCGCCGATGACAAAGGGCTGTACGAGGCCCAGATGTCGATATTCCTCGACCCCAACGATCCGAAGATTATCGAGCAGGCACGCATCGACGGTATCCCCGAGGCGTGGATCACTGCGGCACAGAAATCGCCGGTCTACAAGATGGCGATTGATTGGAAGATCGCCTTCCCCATCCACCCCGAGTACCGCACCCTGCCGATGGCTTGGTATGTTCCACCGCTCTCGCCAGTACAGAGCCAGCTTGATCAGGGTAACCTGCCAACCGAGGCCGATGGTGTGATTCCGAAGTCCGAGTCGCTACGTTTCCCGGTAGAGTACCTGGCCAACCTGCTGACCGCAGGCGACACCGCTCCGATCATCTCCTCCCTCAACCGCATGCTGGCAATGCGCAGCTATCAGCGTTCTAAGCATGTAGAGGGAGAGATTAATACATCGTCACTGGAGCAGGCTGGTATCACTGTCGAGCAGGTCGAGGAGATGTATCGCTACCTCGCCCTGGCCCACTACGATGATCGTTTCGTCATCCCCACTACACACGAGGAGTACCTGCAGGAGGATATCTACGCCCACCAGGGTCAGATCGGCCTCACCTTTGGCAACAACAGCTCCAACGGTACCAGCGAGACCTCGCTGTTCCCGCAGCGGCGTACCAACAGCCAGGTGCCGGTTAGCTTTGTTCCGCCGCCCAAGCCGCGGTCCAAGGCTTAGGGAGGGACTGACAATGATTTTACACAAAGTTTTGGCCCGTCTGCTCGACTACCCGGAATTAGGACTCAAGGAGCACATCGCGGAGATCCGCGAGGCGCTGGCGAGCGAGCCGGAGATCAGCAAGGAGGAGCGCCAAATGATCAGTGAGTTCGTTGACCACGTGGCGCAGACCGAGCTGTTGGAGCTGGAGGAGGAGTATGTGAAGACCTTCGACATGGTTCCTGAGCATAGCCTGCACCTGACCCATCACCTGTTCGGCGACGATCGGGGCCGTGGCCCGGCCCTGGTCGATCTTGGCGAGCACTACAAGGGGATGGGTCTGGAGGCACGCAAAGGCGAGTTGCCAGACTACCTGCCACTGATCCTCGAGTATGTCAGTACACTTGATGATATGGCAGCGCGGGTCTTCCTCGGCGATGCCGTCAAGGTGATTACTGTTGTTGCAGACAATCTCGAACAGTCGCAGAGCCGCTACGCGCCGCTGCTGCGAGTGGTCGAGGGGCGCGGTCAACTATTGCAGAAGGCCTCATGAGCATGAGCAATCTCCATACCTTCGTTCTTAACCATCTAACGACCGCCACAGACGGCGGTCTGAGGAGTGTATCGTGAATGACTTTATCTTTGGGGTATATCCCTATATCGCACTCTCCATCTTCTTCGTCGGAAGCTGGATTCGTTACGACCGTGAACAGTACACCTGGAAGGCCGATTCGACCCAGTTGCTCTCCGGCAAGAACATGTTTCTGGCGAGCAATCTCTTCCATATCGGCATGATCGGTATCTTCTGCGGTCATTTTATCGGCCTGCTGATGCCCCATGCCTTTTGGGAGGCGATCGCGCTGTCGAGTCTCGGCAAGCAGTACATCGCCATGATTGGTGGCGGCATTCTTGGCATAATCTGCCTGATCGGTGGCGTTATGCTGCTGAATCGCCGTCTTACCAACCTGCGGGTACGCGCCGCCGGCCGCACCTCCGACATCTTTGTCCTGGGCTTGTTGCTGGTGACGTTGCTGCTCGGCCTGTTCACCACCGTGGTTTCCGCCGGTCATGCCGCAGAAGGTGATGCCGAGGTCATGATGACCCTCGCCGCCTGGGCGAAGAGCGTGGTGCTGTTCGCGCCGCAGCCCGAGCTGGTCGCCAGCGTCGAGGCGGTGTTCGCTTGGCACATCTTCTTCGGTATGACAATCTTCGTCGTCTTTCCCTTCACCCGCCTGGTTCACATCTGGAGCTTCCCGTTCACCTACGTCGTCCGCGCCTACCAGATCGTGCGTACCAAGAGCCGTGCCGTAAGCAGGTAGATGTAGATATCTGAGAGTAATCGCCCCGGCACCCATGTGGGGTGCCGGGTGCAATAAGGTGTAACTCTATGTCTGACGAGGGGGCTGTAGTGGCGGCAGGGCGCTCATCGCATGCACTGTTTAGCGGTCTGGCCCTGGTGATCGGTATTATTATTATCGTTGCCCTGGGGCTCTATGTTCTGACCGATGGCCAGATCAACGAGGATCCGTCGCTGCCGACCCCGGAGACCTATGCAGCGGTTGATCGGTTGATGGAGAGCGATCCGGTGCGCGGTGCGCGTGCCGCAGCAGGGCTGGAGCTCTACCGCCATCGCTGTCGTCTCTGTCACCATCGCAGTGGCCGCGGTGGCGGCAAATTCACACCCAGCCTGCAGACACACAATGCGCAGTCGACGGTCGTACTGCTCAATGTCTACCGCAGTGGTCAGGTGGTCGGCCTGATGACCAACCTGATGGCGCCGTGGGCAGAGGATCTGAGCGAGGAGGAGATGCAAAATCTCGGCGAGTACATCGAGATACTTGCCACCGTGGCTGAATAGCCCATGAAGTGGGTGTTTTTTTGAATAAGGTAGCAATCTAATGTACTGGAACCTGTTAATGCATGTCCTGATGGGGTGGCTCGGGCCGTATTTTTTCTTTTTCACTCCTGAAGGAATAATCAAGGCAGTCCTGATTGTGTGCATTACCCAAGCAGTGGATCAGGGCAGGATAAAAAAAGAGAAATGGAAAGAAATTGAATCATTGCCAGAAACAGAGCAGGCTGCAGCCACCAAGATATTAGAGAGTGAAATACGCATAATACTGATTAAGTCCTTTATACAAAATGTTTTCTTGTATACTGCCGTAGTGTTGTTGGCAGCGGAGCTTGGCCGTACGCATGGCTGGTTCTAAATACTTAAAACCCAATATAAATACCTAATCACTCCATGAAAATCACCAAATTACTTAAAGGTTATGTCACCTATCGCGAGAGCTTCTATCCTACTCATGCCGAGCTATTAAAAAATCTGGCTGAGCATGGGCAACACCCAAAGGTTGCTGTTATTGCATGCTGTGACTCACGGGTTAACCCCGCCATGCTTACGGATAGCAAGCCAGGTGATCTGTTTGTTATTCGCAATATCGCCAGTCTGGTTCCCCCATATGTTGCCGCAGATAAATCAAATTGGCAGGGCACCATTGCAGCAGTTGAATATGCAGTATTTGGGTTGGCGGTGGAGCACATTGTGGTATTGGGTCATGCGCAGTGTGGCGGTATTAATGCACTGCTGGCAGAATCAGGGGTTGCCAAGGAATGTGAGTATGTTCAATCCTGGATGAAGATTGCTGCAGAGGCAAAACAAACTGCTCTCGGCAGTTGCTGTGATAGCCCGGAAGAGCAGGCTAAAGTTGCTGAGCAGGCGGCTGTTAAGATATCGCTGAAGAATCTAATGACATTTCCCTGGGTTCAGGAAAGAGTTGAGCAAGGCACTCTGGAGCTACATGGCTGGTATTACAACCTGGCTTCTGCAACGCTAACAACATATGATGAGCAAAGTGATGAGTTTCAAGCAGTTAAGGTGTAACGGCGATATTAGGTAGAAGCATGTAATGAGTGATTCAAAAGCACGGTTATTGGCAGCAACATCATATTTACTGATCTTACCGATACTGGTGAATGTACATTTGCTGGGTATTACCGATGGATATTTCTATGGTGTTGAGGTTTCACTGATCAGCACTGCCCCTTACCTGATCTGGTATGCATTTTTTTTTAATCATGACGATGCCTTTATCAAACATCATGCACACACCTCTATGTGCTTGTTTTTTGTCTATTTTGTGCTTGTTTCGTTGAATGGATTTATTATGTTCAGTCTGGGGTATCGAATGAATATTATCGATCCCGTCATGCTCATGAATGCCAATAGCACCACCTGGTTGGTTATGGGGCCGTTAATTATGATCCTGATCTATACCATCATCTCCATCTCCCAGGGTGTAATATGCGCACTCAGGCAGCAATACATGGATGTTGCAGAATCTTAAGGTAAGCGGATCTCAAACATTCAGGTTTTGCGCCTGTCGCGCACGGCCTTAGCCAGTTGTTGTAGCAGCGGTACTGTATCGTCCCAGCTAATGCAGGCATCGGTGAGGCTCTGGCCATAAGTCAGCTCTTTGTTCTGCTTCCAGTCCTGCCTGCCAGCAGCAATAAAACTCTCGATCATGATGCCAAATATGCGTTGATCACCGCGGGCGACCTGCCCGGCTACATCACGTCCTACATCGATCTGCTTGGCATGTTTTTTACGGCTATTGGCATGGCTGAGATCGATCATAATGTGTGGGGCTAACCCCGCTGCTTCCAGATCCTCGGCAGCGATGTTCACACTCTCAGTGTCGTAGTTTGGGCGCGAGCCGCCGCGTAGGATTAGATGCCCATCCTCGTTGCCGGTGGTGGTAAAGATTGCTGAGTGACCGGCCTTGGTGAGAGACATAAAATGGTGTGGCTGGGATGCAGCACGGATGGCATCTATAGCTACCTGCAGGCCTCCGTCGGTGCCGTTTTTAAACCCAACCGGGCAGGAGAGACCGGAGGCCAGTTCCCTATGCACCTGACTTTCTGTAGTCCGAGCACCTATAGCACCCCAGCTAATGAGATCAGCGATATATTGCGGGCTGATGGGATCCAGGTATTCAGTGCCAGCAGGTAGGCCCAGGTTGCTGACGTAAGCCAGCAATTCGCGGGCCTTTAGTAGCCCTTTGTTGATGTGGAAGCTACCGTCCAGATCCGGGTCATTGATTAACCCTTTCCAGCCCACGGTGGTGCGTGGTTTTTCAAAGTAGACCCGCATGACTATCAGCAGGTCATCTTTTAGCTCTTCAGACAGTTCTTGCAGCCGGTTGGCGTAATCCTGTGCTGCCTTCAGGTCATGTACAGAGCAAGGGCCGGTGACAACCAGCAGGCGGTCATCTTTGTCATTGAGCATATTGTGAATGCTCTGGCGCGCCATATAGACGGTTTCAGCAGCCTTGTTTGTAATGGGAAAGGCAGCATGCAACTCGGCTGGAGAGGATACTTCGGTTGTTTTATCAATGCGTAGATCGTCTGTTAGGTAGGTCACTAGTGGTCGCTCGTCAGTAAGATTGGCAGTATTATACCCAAGCTGTCACTTTCGGCATTGTTGTAGATTGTACTATCACGCAGCATCACCCACAAAAGGATTAGTGCGCCGTTCCTCCCCAAATGAAGAGACTGCGCCATGTCCAGAGATGAACTGCACATCGTCTCCCAGTGGCCACAGTTGCGATTTGATAGAGGTTATCAGGTCATCATGATTGCCGCGAGGGAAGTCTGTTCGGCCGATTGAACCCTGAAACAGGACATCTCCTACGAAAGCCAGTTTTTCCTCAGGGTGAAAAAAAACCACATGACCAGGGGTATGTCCGGGGCAGTGCAAGACCTCCAACTCCATATTGCCGACACTAACTTTATCACCTTGCTCAAGCCAGCGATCCGGGGTGAAGGCCTTGGATTTCTCTGGAAAACCATAGGCCACACTCTGTTCCGGCAGGCCATCAATCCAGAATTGATCCTCTTTCTGTGGCCCCTCAATAGGGATGCTAAGTTTTTCTGCCAAGGCACCAGCCCCACCGGCGTGATCAATATGACCGTGGGTGATGAGGATTTTCTCAATCTCAAAGCCGATCTTTTCAGCTTCTGCAATGATATGGTCAATCTCTCCCCCTGGATCAACAACTGCTGCGCGGTTGGTTTCCTCACAGCAGATCAGGCAGCAGTTTTGCTGGAATGGAGTGACTGGCAGGATAGTGACTTTCATAGTAGTTTGGTTGTGTTATGGAAGGTGAGTATTTTACATCCAGATTTAAGTATCTGTCATGTCTGCCGATATATGCCGATAATACCTTTTGGAACAGGATTAAAGTCATGATCAGCAAAACAGTTAAAATATCGGTGACTGGGCTTGCTTTATGCCTTGCTGGGACATTGCAGGCATCTGAGTATACCCAGAAGGTTACTGATGTCCTCGTGCAAGCCAAGGCAACGGTTGATGCTATTGGTATTTATCGGCAACCACATGTACCTCGCGGTGCTGCTGCAGACAATGCTAAGAACTGTAGAGAGTTGGAGTATGAGATGCAGTCTACTGTACCCAATACTTATAGCTATAAGCCTGATCTTTATGATGACCCAGCTATGGGGGTGTCGTTTTGGGTCAGAACTATATACAGCGAGGCTGCAATGATTTTTTGGTACGGGGCTGTAGTTGAGTTTGAGGAAAATACACGCGTGGTTTCTGCGGAAGATCGAGTCGAGACTCTGCGTCGGCTCAAAGCAGAAAAAAGGTGTTTTGAACGCTAGCTAATAATCTCTTCAAATTTAATTATATCCTTGCGCAGGGCGAAGATTATGGTGTCTAGTGCGTTGCGCTCTGAGTAGCTGTAACGCCTGCTCATGTTATCTATGATTGTCTGAGTGAAGGTCTTGATCTCAGTCGGGTAGGCCTCAAAATCGTCTGGTGAATTTCGTTTCTGGATAAAGGCTTCTTTGAGTCGTTCCGGGTCAATGCCTTCAATGGTTCTGCGGTGGGATAACAGGTTGGTATATTCATTGCCAAAACAGGTTAACAGGTTGTCTTCCCTTGAGGCGATTGCTGACTTCCCTTCTTCTAATACAAGATCACCGTTGTTTTGCAATTCCAGAAACCGTTGGGCAATCTCGCGCCGGTAGATAGCATAGGTGCCAGGGTGGGCGAGAATCTGTTCCATGGACTCCATAAAAGCTTCGTCAGGCGTGTCTACTTTCTCGCCTGAGCTTGGATCGACATAGGTAAATTTTGGCACCATGATATGGGCAAAAGCACGATTCTCTGCTGCCGTGGCTAGTAGTGTGTGTTGCATATAACGACGCAGATCCATGGCGATTTTCTCTGGATCCCTATCTACTGTACAAACAATAATCTCCTTCTGGATGATAGTGAAATAGACTGCCTGCAATACTTTGACTAAACCCTTGTAATCACCGTAATCGCCTTCATCCTCGGCCAGTACCACGGGGCCAATGGCCCGTGGTGAGATAGGTTCACGATCTTTGCTTGGCTTGGTATCGACCCTTAACCAGTGGTGGATATCCGGCCCCTGCACAAAGACCTTTTTTAATTGGCTCAGAAAGGTACCGACATGGATCTTTGAACCGTCTGAGGCCACGATAGTGTTGCGCATGATGTTCTGTAACTGCCTCACTGAGATGCCATTCTTCCCCTCATTCGGGTAGTGCTGGTTCCATAACTCACGCATGAAAGGGTCGTCGATGAGTTTGAGCTGTTCGTTGGTGAACAGGCTGGTTTGTTCCAGCGGTATGCAGTCGGTACGCTTGGCAATTAGATGGGCATAGGTGGATGGATCCTTGATGTTGATTCCAAGCTGTGCAGCTTCATTACGGAAGGTGTGCCAAAAGGGCAGACTGCGGATAGTGCCGACCGGGTCTTCTGACTGGGCAGCATAGATAAACAGTTTTTGCTCCGGGGTGATAGAAATAAACAGCTCCTTTTTTGCATTGCTCCAATCCCCTGGTAAACGATCTTCCAGAGGTGGAAGCAGCCTGGTCATTACCGAGTAGTAGGCAGCAATCTGCAGCAGATTTGGATCTACGTCGTACTGCTTACTCATGTTAGCCATGTCGCGGTGCAGGATGTCCATCTCAGAGTTGGCGTCCAGCAGATAGTTGACCGGGATCTTCTCGATTCGATCAAGCAGCTTTGATGAGGTGAGCTGCCGTTCCAACAGCTGCATCTCTTCGATATTGGTGGTGATTATGACGGTTGTATCTATGGCCGCCTGGGTGGATTCAATAGCGGCCTTGCCACTGCCCAGCAGCATCAGCAGTGGCTTGTATTCATCCTGAGTTGCGCCTTCTTCAGAACCGGTGGTGAAGGCGTCATGGATATGTAGCATCCCTCGGTTGGCGCTCACCAAAGCACCTTCGTATTGGGCCATGTTCATACCGGGCAGATGCTCAGCCAGCATGCCTCCAAGTTTTTCACCTATGGCCGTGGGGTTGGTGCGAACCTTAAGTTGTTCCATGTCATCGATGTTTGCGATCCCTCTGGCCAGGGCATTTGAAAATTCAATCTCTTCTACCCGAACATGCTTCTCGATAATCTCTGATAGGGATTTACCTTGATTGCGGGGGTTTTCCAGTAGCGCCTGTAGAATATTCATGCTGTGCTTGTCCAGAGCAGCATGCTGGTAATAGGTTGGTATGCGGATAGAATCGCTGCTCTGGCTATGCTCGTTCTGCAGGAATTCAAAAAACTCTTGCCGGGGGTGGATCAGTTCATCGTTCTGCTCCAGTACTATTGGAAACAGCAAGATCGGGTTTTGGGCAAAGGCGGGGCGAATCTCCAGTTGCTGATCGTGCCCATCACTGAAGCAGAAGAAGAAGGAGTAGAGCTTGACTGATGGTAGCTTGGTGTACTCTTCCAATGCCTGGCAGATCAAGTCGACAATGTTGGTCTTGCCAGAGGCGGGTGGGCCTACCAGGATTATGCCTCTGCTTGGCCCTGACTCCTTACCTACGGATTCAATAACATCGATGATCTGTTTGGCGCAGAACTCCTGGCCGCATACTTCATTGATGCCGTTTGAAAAAGGATCCTTAAAGACTTGGTAGTTGATAGTGGGTTCACCTGAGCGCACTATGATTTCATAGCCGAAATGCTTAACTGCTTCGGTGATCAGGGATGAGCTGGTATGCAGGCACTGTTGAGGATTGTTGACCGCTTCTGCAACAAATTCACGAAAGCTCAGGCTACGTTTTTTTGCATAACCAAGTATACGGTCAAAATTAAAATCGTTCATACATCGCCCCGTGTTGTACTTTGCAACTTGTATCCAGATGCGCTTAGGCTGCCTTAAATGGTTGTTGCTGTTTGCTCATTCGCTCTGCTGCTGCCTCAAATGAGATCTCTTTCACCGTACTCTCTTTATAGCCTGCGGTGCTGGCTGAGTAGAGCTTGTCTTTTGAGAGCAGGTATACTGGTGATTTCCAGATGCGGTTAAGGTTGTTCAGAGTAGGGCGAATCCAGTCAGCCTTAAGCCTCCTGCCATCGTCCCGGTGCATTAACAGCAGACCTCCATCCATGTAATTGGTGTCGATGATGTAAATTCGTGGTCGGTAGTAGTGGGCGAAAAAGCCCAGCATCTCATTAGGAATTGGTTCCGGGTTTAGCCATACCCATTGTTGATCTGCTCTGATGATGTCTTCGTTCTTTACCCCCAATCGTTGGGCAGTGCGCTGGTCAAGCCGGTTTAGATGGAATTTTTCCACCAGTTCTGTGGTTAGAAAGCGGCGTAGAAATTCGTAGTCAGTGATCGTTGTAACTAGATGACGCATGCGACTCTGAGGATCCAGTTCCTCTGTTTGCCGCCATTCCTGTTTAGTATCCATGTCTGTCTCTTCATGGTAGGCAAGACTGATTTTTCCTTCCTGGTATAGTTCCTCTATATGCAGCCACATGTGGTAGCCCAAATGGTAGGGGTTGCGTTGAAAGTATGGGCGCGGGTAACAGACCCCGGAGAAGACCTTGGCGTAATCGATAGCTCCACGTACGGCATCTTCACCGAACAGCTCCATCATGATTTTCTTCTCCCAATACATGGCCCAGCCTTCATTCATGATCTGGGTGCGAACCACAAAATCCTGATGCTGGTGGGCGGTGTAGAGGTAGTCAAGGATGGCGTGCTCTGCCTGGCTGGTGGGGGCATATTCCCGTAGGAAGCCGAGGATATCCTGGCAGGGAGCGTGTAAATTGTAGCCCTGGCGGCTCATGGCCTCATGCTGATCTCGCTTTTTCTCCATCTCTATGAATGGTTTAGGGGTATCAAACTTGAGGATGGAGGTAAGGGTGTCAGAAACCAGGCTCAGAGGCGGATTTTCTGTCTCCGGTTCATCGTTAGAGCCTACCGCTCCGGTGACCATTGTGGTTTCCTTGTTGATGCTATTCGCAAGGTTGTACTGGGAATTTGGAGCGATGAATGGCAGCACCGACTCACTGGCATTCCAGTAATCGGTGTAGCGTCGTTCGCCCATTTGTTTGCGGGCCAGATCTACCTTGCGCACCAGGTGCATGACATATTCGGTGCGGTCAAAGTCTGAGTCGTGCAGTACATTGAGTTCAGAGAACTCACAGTGACCAGCTACGTGAGCCATTACTGATGCCTGGGTCAGGGCCGAATTGGTCTCGTTCAGATAGGCGTATGAGGGGTTGCCAGTCTGCACCACTTCATAGTAGAGGGATGACTCCTGGCCAGTCTCAATGCGGTGCTTCTTGTTGACGATGTTTTTGCCTTCCCAGATATTGATTGGACTAGTGGGGTAGACGTTTTTCTCCAGCAGGGCAGCAAATTCCATAGGGTCGAGGATGAAGAAGCGCATCTCCGGCAGGGTCATGTTGAATTTTTCTCTGGCGAAGAATTCGACTCGCTGTGATAGCTCCAGTAACTTAGGGTTGGAGCGCAGGCTAAGCATTGTGAGCCTCGAACATACGCCTTATTGTTTTGACAATCTCGTTTTTGTTCTTCAGTGCGCAGGTGCGAATTACCCGATCTGAACTGAATGCTTTAGCGACCTCGGTATTGAGGCAGCTCATGCGACTGGGTTGCACTTCCACCAGAGCCAGACGATTAAACATGGAGTGGAGCTGACCTTTTAGTATCTCTACGATCTCTTTGGCATCGTTGCCGAATAATTCACCGTCACCAACATAGAAGCCGTAAAAATTGGTCGTGGCAGCATCATATTCGTTAAAGGCAATGTTTGAGACCAGATCAAACACCAGGGAAGCGCGGGTGCCACCGATGTTGCTGACATTATAGAACTGCTCTGGTGTGACCTCGTACGCCTCTACATCGTGGACAAAGAATCGATGTTCTACATTGCTCTTGCCGTAATTAAAATCCAGCCAGTGGTGGACAAAGTTAAGCAGGCGTTTTTCCAGTTCCAGGCGCTCGCCAAAGGTGGAGTATGAAATGTCACCCATGTAGAAGACAACGGCTTTATATTTTGGGCGTTCTTCGCGTTGAGGAACCTTGTAGCGCCTGTCATTACGGCGGATTTCAACATCGTAGCGGCCTGCTTCAGGTTGGTAGATACCGGTTCCAATGCTGGATTTGAGGGCGCGTTTAAAGGTGCGTTTTTTGTCGAGGATGACGCCGACCGGGCCAAAGGTTTTGTATTGATAGGTGATCTCTTTTATTTTGCCTTTACCCTCCTTGGTCAGATCTGGCAAGCGTAGCTTATTGGCTGCCAACTCCATGAAACGCTCAAATGGTATGGCGAACTTTAATTTGCCTTTCTCATTTCCCGGTTCTCCACTGCCCTGACCACCTGCCCCCCCTCCACCTTGGTCGCCATAGACCAGTGTAGGCGGTTCGATGTCATCCATCTCAACGATCAGATCACTGCCGCTGGCATCTGTTCTGTCCAGATCCCCATCGTTGATTATGTCTTCAACCAGGTCGTTCAGCTGCTCATCGACAAAGTCGTTGAAGAAGCCTTCTGATTCATCTGATGTTATGCGATCAACATCCATAATCGTCAAATATCAATGCTGGATGCATTGGCGGTGATGGTCAGGGCCTGGAAGGCACACTTGCCGCAGTAACCCTGGTTTTCCATCAAATATTTTACCGTCTCATTTAGTTGCTCCTGCTCTTTGGAGTCCACGCTGGCAGCACTACTGCCGCTCTTGATCCAACCCAATAGCTTAATGTTCTCTCCCGATTTGAATTCATTCTCGAATACAAAGCGTTTAATCGCTGCCTGATAGGAAGGCTCATCTGCCAACAGTACTTTGCCACTGACGCTGGCGATGGCATCGGATAACTCCTTGCGGAACACATCTTTCTCAAGGATGCCGAGATATTGCTCAATAGTCTGCATGAACTTTTCGTCAGGCTGCACATCCATCTGGGTTACTTCATGTTTTACCTTGGTGTTGTGAGCGTAGGCACGGACGTGGTCGGTATATTTTTTCCAGGTGCTCTCCACGATGGTGGTGTCACGTAGTACAGCGGTGTATACGTCGCTGGCAATTTGGCCGAAGATCCAGCCCTTGGCTTGAGGCAGGATTTTGGTCAGATAGTGATTAAGCACGTTCTTGTTAGTGGCGAAGGCATCTTTGATGGCGTTCTCCATTCGGAGATAAAGATCCAGTGGAGATACACAGGGGTTATTCAGGGCAATGGATGTGAGCATGGTTGGCTCACTTTTTTCATCCTCAAGCCGCTGGATGTTGGCGGCAAACTCGTTGATCTGAAAGTGCTCTGTATTCTCGAACACATTCTGGATAAAACGGGGATCCAGGCCAAAGGTGCCTTCTGATGGTTTGACGAATTCAAACTCGTCCAGGATTGCTTTGGCCATGTTGTTATCTACACCGCTATCAGCTCGTCCGGCATAGATCAGGGCTTTCTGCAGTAGCGATAGGTTGGGGTTCTGCTTGGACTGATAGAGCCTGGTCATTACGGCTACTAGGCTTAGCATTTCAATGCTGTGTGGGGCTACGTGGGCTACATGCTTCTTTTTGCTGCTCCAGTTGCGGTAATCGTTAGAGTAGGTCAGATCATAGATCTTCTGCTCCTCTTTGAAGGTGACTGAGAGGGGCATTTCGATGAAGGTGGTGCGCGAACGTAACGCCTCAAAGCTCTCATTGCCCATGAACATATTGAATTCATGAAAATTGGTGTGGCCAATGATGACACCGTTGAATGGTACTGGTGGCTGTCCCTCTGGCTTGAAGAAGCGGTCTTGAGTGGCGAATAGCAGCTCGTAAAGAAACTTGTCTGAGAGTTTAAGGATCTCGTGGATCTCCACCAGGCCGTTGGCACCGGCACAGAGTTCACCCTGGTAGTCATGCACCAGTGGATGCGATTCGCTGCCAAAGCGGGGCAGCAGGCTATAATCGATATTGCCTACCAGGGAGCCGGCCTCCTGGCTTTTCTCATCTCTTGGGGTATAGGAACCGATGCCAGTCTTGGTGCGGGCATCGAAGATCATACGCTTAACCTTAATGTAGGGTAGCAGCTCCCACAGAGTCAGTCCCTTGGTCTTCATGAAATCCTTTAGCACATAATCAGAATAGGGTGAGACACGGCCATCGATGCCGATCCTGAATTCGTTATCGTAATGCGGATATTTCTCCAGAAAACCTTGCAGCTTGTCGTTGCTCAGCTCTGCATTCAGCTTGGTGCAGAAGTCCTTACGGAGTGCCTGAGGGATAATTTGTAATGGCTGTTCGTAGATTGGACTCTGCAGGTAGTAGATGCCGTCCTCTTCGAATAGCGCCTTATCCTTGAGACGCTCATCCATGGTAGGTAGCAGCAGGGTATAGGTTCGGCCCTCATCACTGGCTGAGTAGAGGCTCAAGGCCAGTTTAATGCCATCCATTGAACGGGACTTGGCGGCTCCGGGTGGCCCCAGCAGAATCCAGAGACGTTTTGATGCCTCCAGCCCACGACTGGCGTTGTCGATTTTTTCTACCAGGTTTTCTTTGGCCTTCTGCTGGCCGAACACAGTAAAGGGACCGACAAATTTGTCATTCTCAAAAAAGCTGTAGTGATGCTTAATAGGTTTACCGGGCATGATGGCATGGTCAACGCCAGAACCCAGCATCATATCGTGCAGCAACTGGAATGTGTTCCGTGTGATCCATGGCTCTGTGGCCACTAGTGTTAGGTAATCTGGGAAGGAGATGACCTCGTCTTCCACCAGATCTTGTTGGTGTTCATCAAAAACGTTGCGCAGATTGTCGAGCATAAGCTTGCACCTCAATATCCTGAAAGAACAACATGGTCATTATTAACGTACATCTGTGTGCATGGCTATTATTACCAACTGCCGCCGGAACCAAAGTTGCAACACGCCTTACCTACAATTTAAGCATAAAATGTGCCTGAATGATTGGTTAGCAATTCTCCCTGGTAGGATCTTTCGGTTATTTTCAGATTATTCCTAGATACGACATAGGGATTGCCTGGTAGCATTTAACCTATTAACAGGGATGTTTCAGTATGAATCAACACGAAAATAATGACAATTTATTGACAGGTGCTGCGGCAATTTGGTTTTTTCCTTTGTGGCTGTCATTTTCTCTGCTGCCACTGGATGCTGTAGCGGAGACGGTATTTCGTTGTGTTGCAACAGATGGCAGCATCGAGTTCTCTCAGCGGCCATGTGGTGCTGGCATGCAAAATGAGGAAATTATAATTGAGAATCAGTTGGTGGGCTGGGAGGCACCTAAGGTAGAGAACAAAAAACGAGCCAGCAAGAGACCTAGAAAGAAAAGATCCACAGCAAAGACATCTCACCAAGCCAAAATAAAACAAGATAAAGATTGCTGGAAGAAGAAACAGCAGATAGAGACTGTTCAGCATCGTTTACGCCGAGGTTATACTGCCAAGCAGGGGATGGAGCTACGGCGGAAACGGCGAACATATGAAGCATATATGGCAAAGTTTTGCCGGTAATGGTTAGTTAGTGACCGTCTGGAAATACCGTGTATCACGGAAGGAGGCATAACCCCAGATAGTCTTTGCCGTGCTTCTTTAGCTCTATGCCGGAAGATTCCACCAAGTGCATCAGTGACACTCCGTGCTTGAGGCGATCAATTTCATCGTTTGGGATACGCGCCATGGGTGATTGCTCCAAAATCATGTTAAACGGTATATTGATGCGTTTAACGTATCGTGCTACATTCGCTTTCAGTACATCTGTCAAGGCGTATTACGAACATGCGCATACACTAGGAGGCATTACATGGTCACCGAGCTACTGACAATCACGCAGAATGAGGATATTCGCAAAGCCTTTGGTCTGCGTCTGAAGGAGCTGCGTAAACAGAAAGGCTGGACTCAGAAAGAGCTGGCTAACCAGATCGATATTCGATTTGCGCAGCTCAATAAGTACGAATGTGGCATGCACATGCCTCCGATTGAGAAGCTGGCAACACTCAGCGATATTCTGGGCGTCACACTCGATTACTTGGTCATGGGTAACCGCAATCAGAAACAACTCTTGCACAACATGCGGTTAATTGAGCGCCTAAAGGAACTGGAAAATTTTGATAGTGATGATCAAAATGTCATCATCACAATGATTGATGCCATGATCGTTAAACGGCGGGTTGAAGGTGCAGTTGCGCCTTTTGATCGGAAACAAGCCAGCGGATAAAGGAGGATTTATCAATGGCAACACCTATGCAAAATACACAAGCATTGATTGAGAAGATTCAATCACTCCCAACTGACCGGATTGCGGAAGTGGAGGATTTTGTGGATTTTTTGAAACAACGGACAAGACGGCGAAAAGTAACTGTTACCAGCAAAGAGTCCCTGGATTTTCCGGTAATGAGCGTTGGCAAATGGCCTGATGACTTAAGTCTGAGCAGAGAGGATATGTATGGCGATGATGGGCGATAAACCTCTGTTTGTTGATACCAATGTACTTGTCTACGCCAATGTCATTGAAACACCATTTCATGAGCAGGCATTGGCAGCCATCAACACAGCACATAAAGCAGGACGACCGATCTGGATCAGCCGACAGGTCGTCCGAGAATATCTGGTCACTTTGACCAGATCCCAGACATTCAAGAATCTACCCAAAACCTCGGTGCTTGAACAGGTCGATCAGTTTCTTGAGCGGTTTCAGGTAGCAGACGATACCACTGCTGTGACCGGACAACTTATCAAGCTGATGGAGGATTTTAAGATCGGTGGTAAGCAGGTTCATGATGCCAATATTGTAGCGACCATGCTGGCTTATGAGGTTCCTTGTTTGCTGACTCATAACATAAAGGATTTTGAGCGGTTTGGAGAAATAATCAAAATTGAGGGAATTTGATAACTTAAAAAAAACTAACTGGCCCATGGCAGCAAAACCAACCACCATAAATAACAAAGCCCAGGTCATCCAGAAGCAGTGGATTGATGGTGCTGACAATAAACAGCCTGGGTTGAGCAGCATGGCTGCCAGATGATAGACCTCCGGGATAACCCGTGGATTATTACGGGGCATCACCAAAATAATGAATCATCAGCAGCAAAACAAGCAGGGATGCAAAAGCGTTTATCAAACCCAGGATGATGCACCGACAAACACCACCACTATCCCCAGCAACAGAAACAGGGTAATTGCATAGGCCCAGCGTTGCAGAGAACGCTCACTACCGTCCAGCACTCTTTGCCATGCACGGATCTGCCAGAGATGGCTCACTTTAGCCCGCCATGCAGCACGCAACCGGGGCAAGGTGTCGATCCCCATCCGTGCAGCCCAATGCATAATTGCGCCAGACCAACGTTCAAACCACGGGCTCAAATTATCTGCCTGCTTCTCAGGCGTAGCAGGACAGTGAACCCTCGCCAGCAGCCATCCGGTGGTGGCAACCAATACCGCCACCCCAAACCCCAGAGAGGCAATGAAGAGATATGCCAAACCCTCATGCCGGTTCCATGCAACAGGGTCACTCAATCCCACCCCCAGGGCGGCAGCAAACAATCCCGTAGCAAAAATGGTGGCATAGGCGGGCAACATTTTTAGCTGTGCTCGTTTCACCCCTGTCAGAATGGCATAGAGCATGGCCGCCACACCCAAACCCTGGATGATCAACCCCGGCACAGGCAGGCTGATTTCACCAAGGGGCAACCAGCGCACAACCCCAAGCAGTGCGGTAGCAACGGGAACAACCCCCAGCAACAGCGCCACCGCCAGCCGAGATGAACCAAAGGCCAGCGGCAGCCAGAAGTGCAACGGCCAGACACCTGCCTTGGCCGCAAAGCCGATGAGCACCATCGACAGGTATAAAGCCGAGGAAGGCGCTTGAGCCATTGCCTGACGCACCGCCTCAAGGCCTAGATCCTTGGTCGTTGCTGCCGCTATCAACAAGGCCTCAAACAGTGCCAGATCAGCCAGAATCAGGAACGCCAGATAGAGACGTGCAACCCGCCGTCTCCCGCCGTCTCCGCCTGCAACCAGCAGTGCATAAAATCCGTAACCCATCAGGGTTGAAAAGGCGAAAAAACCCACCAGGTCAGTCGCCAGAATCACACCCAGATTGCCCGCCAGGGTCAGCAGGAAACAGGTTGTAAGGCGGTCATCCGCAGGCTTGCCTTTGGCTGTATGTAACAGGGTCGCGGCAGCAGTCCAGAGCAGCACTGACACCGCTAACAACAAACGACCTGCCCCGTCATCAATACCAAGCCCGCTGCCAAGCAACAGCCAGGGCAAGTCAATCGAAATGCCCACCGGGACAGCCAACAGGATAAACGCAGGTAAAAGAGCGATATAACAAGGCCGTGAGAGACGCGAGCGCAACGCCGGAAATGCCAGCAACAGCGGCAGCAGCGGTGCCAGGATTAGCAGCAACGTACTCAGCGCAGTGTTCACGGCGTATATTCCAGGCGGGTGATAAGATGCGCCCATTGCAGCGGGCTGAACGGCGCTGATGCCAACAGCCCAAGAGCCAGCGTCAGAAAGGCAGTCACCAGCGGCGGTGCCAATAGCGCCCAAGCCGTCTCACGCCGCCCAAAAGAGCGCTCAGCGGGCCAGTTGTCAGGAGGTGCTTTAAACCAGGCAGCGTACAGAATGGGCAGAAAATAGCCTGCATTAAGCAGGCTGCTGCCAGCCAGAATAAAAACCACCCAGGCCTGCCCACCATCCAGCGCCCCCAGTCCCAGATACCATTTACTGATAAAACCAGCCAGCGGTGGCAGGCCGATCATGCCAAAGGCACCGATGGTGAATGCAGCCATGGTCCAGGGCATGCGTCGCCCAACCCCGTTCATTTCGCTGACTTTATGGATTCCCAGGGTCTCAGCCAGGTTGCCGGCACAAAAAAACAGGGTGATCTTCATCACGCCCTGATGTACCAGATGAACCAGACCACCGATAGTCGCAATCGGGCCGACAACCGCAATGCCGAGTACGATATAGGAGATCTGGCTAACTGTAGAGAAGGCCAGTCGGCGTTTCAGATCATCCTGGAACAGTGCTCGCATTGAACCATAGATAATGGTCACCGCCGCCACTATTGCCAGTGGCAATGTCACCCCCAGAGTGGCGGCGAACTGAATGCCATAGACATCGTAGACCACGCGCGCAATACCGAAGGCACCCGCTTTCACCACTGCCACCGCATGCAGCAGCGCACTCACGGGTGCAGATGCCACCATTGCCTGTGGCAGCCAGCCATGCAGAGGAACCAGTGCGGCCTTTACGCCCAGGCCACCGATCAACAATATAAAGATAACAATCAGAGCCGTGTGGTGCGTCTCATCCAGGCCAGACAAAAAGCCGCGTGCAGTGAAATCCAGCGTACCTGTGAGGGTGTGCAGCCACACTGTACCCAGCAACAGCAGCGCACCGCCTGCAACGCTATAGGTCAGATAGATACGACCCGCGCGCCGTGCCACTTCGGTGCCACGGTGTACGATCAGCGGATAAGTGACCAGGGTCAAAAGTTCGTAAAACAGTAAAAAGGTAATCAGGTTGCCGGCCAGCGCCACACCAACCGTTGCGGTAACACACAGGCTGAAAAACCCAAAAAAGCGGCTGCGATTAGGCGAGCCTTCCAGATAGCCGATGGCATAGACTGTCGTCACCAGCCACAAAATACTGGAAAGCACTACAAACAGTATCGACAGGGGGTCAGCGCGCAGCAGCAGATCCAGTCCAGGCAACAGGGGCAGGCGGGTCTCATAATGGTGGCCGTGAAAAACACCCCAGACCATCACCCCAACCAGCACCAGTTTGAGTATTGCACCAGCCAGGTTCAAGGCAGTGCGAGTTGCAACGCGCTCCTCGGGCAGAAAGAATATCACTAACCCCGGCAGCAGGGAGCTGGCGAGAACGAGTAGCGGCAGCCCGGCAGCCCAGCTCATCGCTCATGCGCCCGCAAATTGATGCACAGGGATGTGCAAATGCCGTGGTGGTATGGATGCCAATGAACGGCGAGTACGTCCATGCGCGTCATTCGCTCCCCTTGCCGCCAAAGGGCAGACCGATCTCCATTAGCGCCAGGGGCCAGGGGGCAAATAGCCCCAGCAGGATGGCGATCAGCGCCATAGCCAGCGCGGTCCACTCCATGCTCACGGGTACCGCCCTGGAGTCATGGGGTGCCCCGGATCGAGTAAAGGCATAACCGACCACTTTAAAGGCCCAGGCAGCAGAGAGCAGTCCACCGAGAATTAGGATAATCCCCCACCACCACTGACCGGAGAGGATTGCAGCCTCTAGCAGCAGCCATTTGGCAATAAACCCGCCACTGGGCGGCAGCCCCATAATGCTGGCACCTGCCAGACCAAATGCAGTAACCGTCAGGGGCAGGCGCTGTACGACACGGTCAAGATCCGCAATGCGGTCATGCCCGCCGAAATAGAGGATGTTGCCGGCCGCCATGAACATGGCCGTCTTGGCCACAGCGTGGGATAACAGCATATAAAGTGCTCCCGTCCAGCCGATGATGCCCGCCAGCGGAAAAGCCAGAAATAGATAACCCAACTGCGCCACGGTTGAAT
>UOFX01000053.1_pt1 | contig 69961 bp, 79 predicted proteins | sample 1989101 | NCBI WGS metagenome assembly UOFX01 (sample SAMEA4712195, study PRJEB27164) | hydrothermal vent metagenome | biome: marine basaltic hydrothermal vent biome; feature: marine hydrothermal vent; material: mineral | place: Pacific Ocean | collected 2011-06-14/2011-07-23 | depth 1719 m
GATTAGTACCTCCCATATAAAATAGGCGTTCTGCCCCTTGACGTGAGTGTGTCTGGCCGGTCTAATACGCCTTCTTTTTGGCCAGGTAGCTCAGTCGGTAGAGCAGGGGACTGAAAATCCCCGTGTCCGTGGTTCGATTCCACGCCTGGCCACCATATAAAACAGCAAGTTACACATTTCTGTTAGTCCCCGTGTCACGCGGTACAATTTCGGAACACCTGTGCTCTGGAGACTGTCATTGCAACCATCACAAAGACCCCCTCATCCACCTGGAAGTGACCTTTCCGCTGGTTAGTCGCCGTATGGGTGGGTTTTGTGGGCTTTTGTATCAGCAAGGAATTGCTGGAAAGCCGTATTGGGACTGGCGTTGTGCCATCCCGATGACGCCCGTCTCTGTGGAGTCGCTACGCTCCTCCGACAGAGACGGGCATTGCAGTGGACAGTATCAGATCGCCCTGCGCAGACTGCTGTTGGCTCCATGCCTCACACACGCTCACGCCACTAAATCGATACTGTGATCGTTGCAAAATAAATGACCGTCTTTGGGGGGATATGTGTGGTTTCCAGACGAAATAGCCTACCCTGAATCTTTATTGTTGCAGGCTTGCATATTTTCTTTTTTACTCCTCAAAGCTTAGCCTGAAAAAGTGATTTTGTAATCTTGGCCACGGGATGCTGAGTTGGGAGAGTATCTGCGGTATAGCCCAGAAGCTTATCGGCGCGGTTCCTCTGAGCATCCACCATGTCAAGGAGCCAAGCTTGGTAGAATCCTTGGGTAAGAATGGCAGCCACTCGCGACGCAGATTAACTAACTCCTCTGCAGTCACCAAATTGGTGTAACCGTAGTTCCGTCGCACTTCCACACGAAAGGAACCTGCACCATCGAACAATTGACGGTACAGGTTTACATTTCGGTAAACTGCCTGATACTCACCCTGTGATAGCGATACACCCTGATGTACAGTCGACTCGCGCAGGATAATCGCCCCCCCTTCAGCAAGACGGTTTTTCAAAGAGCGGAGTAGCTCAATAACGTCGTGGTCATTCAGATACATACACAGGCCACCCAGGAAGATCATGTCGAAGGAGCCTTCCGGAAGGTCATGTCGACCGTCACCTTCGAGTATCTCAACATTGGGCAGACTAGCCACCCTTTCCCTGGCAGCCTTCAACATCAGGCTACTTTGCTCGATTCCTATGACAGTCTTGTAGCGCTTGGCGAATATTTCTGTCCAAGTCCCTGCGCCACAGCCAACATCAAGCACTCGCCACGATTCATTCACCGCGTTAAGCCAATCACTGATAGTTCGTATCTCCTTGTGTAGTCGATATCTGGCCGCACTGGCAGGGAGATTGAACTCATGGGTCATCATGCTGACAGTGGCTGCTGTGCCACCCCTTGCACCATCAAAATAGCGCTTGACGGCTCCATCATCGATCTGTGATTCGTTGGAATCATGGTGATTCATCGGTTGATCGCCAGCCATATACTTTTTCCCGTTTTCCAGGTTGATAATTGCTGAAATTCTATTGGAATCTGCTCCACAGTATCCAGCCATGGATGTAAGTGTCAATCCAGAAGCATACACTGTGATAACATAAAATACCGCCTTCCGGAAAACTTGGGCGTTCGGACACCGAACACTAAGGAAGCGTGGCAACACGGCTTGGTAACTCTTGTCGTGATTGAACAGAAGCCAGCAAACGGCATAGAACATCTGACAGTCCTTAGCGAAAGCAGCTGTTTATATACCGACGACTCTGGCTCAGATATGTTATTCTGACCTAGCGCGTGAGTTTTGGTGCATTGTGCGGATGATATGCATCTTACTTCACGAGGGAGTAGTGGTTGCCCCATATAGTCGTATTCTCAATGCGATAAGTTGCTAGCAGACCTGTCTCTCAATAACTACCGCCCGCTCATCCCAGGCAGCAACGGTTGAAAAACCGGCAGCCGGAAAGAGAGCGCAAAACCGTATACATGCCGCTAGGCGTGACCCCCAGCTGACCACAGCATGGCGACCATCCGCTCGTGCTTTTTAGCCAATTCGGAGTCTGATGAGCTTGCTAAGGGCGAGATCTAAATGTTGCGCCTGCTCGATTAATTTGGGCTTCAGAGGCATGTTTTCGGATTTAATAACAATATCAGAGGAGAAATAATCAGTGGCCAATCAGGATCGCATAACCACAGCACTTCTGCTCGCGGCGGGCACGGGAACCCGCTTGCAGCCCTTGACGGATAACGCTCCGAAGTGCCTCACCTTGGTTCAAGGCATACCGATCCTCGAACGGTTGGTTCACTCCCTGCAAGAACATAAATTCAAGAGGCTGGTTGTTGTTGTCGGGTATATGGAAGACCATATCCGTGCTTTCCTGAAAGAGAAGGCGGGTGGCATGCAGGTCGATTTCATCACCAGCCCCGTGTACCGGACAACCAACAACATCTATTCCCTCTGGCTGGCCCAAAAGCAGATCCAGGAGCCGTTTCTGCTGGTGGAGAGTGACCTGGTCTTCGATGCCTCAATGTTGGAAGGAATGCTACAGCCTGACAAAATTGCAGTTTCTCGTATCCTACCCTGGATGAACGGCACAACGGTGACAGTCGATACCAACAAACAGGTCACGGCCTTCCATGCTGGCGGCAGCACAAGTGATGCGTTGCAGTACAAGACAGTGAATATCTACAGCCTTTCCCTGCCAACTTGGAAGGAAGTCCAAAAAAGACTGGATAGCTATATCTCAGAGGGGCGGGTTGGTGAGTATTATGAAGCTATTTTTACTGAGATGGTGGCTGATGGCACACTCCATTTTGAAGCAGATTTTTTCAATCCAGACCGATGGTATGAAGTTGATACTCTGGCAGACCTGAGCGAGGCGGAAAAGATGTTCAGCGGGATATACCACCCCGGCATCAAGTCAAGCGGCCACCCCCTCCACGCTACGAGGAAAGAGCTGATAGCAGCGGTTGCCCAGAATAGCTGAAATCGAATACGCAGGGACTAACGGATTAGTCCCTTTTAACTCCCATCTCTTTTAATGACTCTTCCAGATAGGCAATATGATCCAAGTCCTCGGCCAAGAGCACAACTGCAAAGTCACCGGTAGACGGCAAAGCATCACAATTAAAAGGAAATACGGAATTTAATCTGTTGCCATCATAGAGCACAGAATCAATGCGCTGAGTGAGCTCGCGAAATGAACATGGAGACATCTTGATCTTGATGAATTTCCAGCAGGGTATTGGCGCAGTCAACTCTTCAATGTTGTTTACGATTGTGCGTGCATAAGAAGAGCCGTTAAAACGGGCATTATTTTCAACCGGAAATATCCCTTCTGGTGTCACAATATAGTCGATATCGATTACCCCTATATAACCAGCTTTTGCCATATGGGTTGCGATTTTCAGTGACGCTTGCGTGATGGTGTCGCAAATGCGCGGCGAAGGGTTTGGCCCTTCCAAAGTGCCAACATGCACCATGCCTCTCTCACATATCTGATTCGCTATACCAAGGTGACTTATACTTCTCACCCGGTCAACTGCCCATTGGTCATTCGGGGTAGAGATGACATTCAAGAACGGCTCAATGATCACCCTCTTTTCGCCACTTGCGGCTATTCTTCCGTGAACATAGGCAACATCATTGCCATTCGTCATGTATAAAGACATGCCAGACTCACCCAAAGTCCCACGAATAATCACAGCTTTATGCGTTGTCAGGCACTGATTGACAAGATCCATCATCTCTTGGCAGTTTGTGCTGTTTTCCGGCTGCATTGTGAACGAGAACCCGTTAACAACAGGTATGTCCAGTTGCTGGCATAGAGTCTTAAACTCTGCTTTGTCATTGTATTCAAGCGTGGCAGATTCAGATGCTCCGAAAAGATCTGCACCCAGGGCATTTGCTGCCTTGCGCTCCATCTGGCTGGAAAACCAGGGTACGTACACGGGTTTCCTGCCGCTCTTCTGGATGATCTTCAGGATGGGCTCTGGGTTGCCAAGAATAAGTTCAGATAGTGATTTACCTCTGATCGGTGCGTTATATTCGACGATATGATCCGGGCCTAAAGCCAATGAGCGCAGCCAAGTGTGATACTCCGGATCTAGCTTTCCACGTAAAACCACCACATCATCCCGGCAAGCTGCTGGGAGTGCTCTGTCGCACCTTGAACTTACAGACTCATCACGGCGAGGAAACTGAGAAAAATTATCGGCCCCATAAATGATGATTTCATTATCATTGTTTGAGATGCATTTTCTAAGGGGTTGATAGTCAGCCAAGAACGTCACCCGCTGGGTTGTACAGCAATTGCCAACCATAGATCATGGTCAATACCAAGGTGTAAACGATAAGGACATAATACCAGCGGCCGGTAAGTTTCGGCGTGCGAATGGATGCCACGTTCAGAGCAGCCACCACCATAAGTGAAACGTAGAGAATAACAGTGAAAACCGTTTGGCTGACCAGACCGTTGAAGAGGAAAATAAAGGCCAGGATAATTCCATTATTATCAATCGCTAGACCCATGTAGGTAGACTTACCCGCCAGGCCAAAAACATTGAAATAACTCAGGCGGATAACACCGGCAGCAACGATGATAAAGGCACCGGGAATGAACCAGGGACTGAATTGTCCGTAGCTTAACAGGACAACGGCCGGGCAGATGCCGAAGCTGATAATGTCGATCAGAGAATCGAGCTGTCCCCCAAAAGCCCGTTGTTCATCGGTTCGGCCCTGCATGCGCCGGGCGATGATGCCATCGCTCCAGTCAAAAAAGACTGCCCACAGCAACCCGATCATTGCGGCTGGAAAATTCCCCAGCACAGCAAAATATATTCCTAGAACTGCGCAAAAAAGCCCAACCAGTGAGCAGATATTTGGCAGGTCTTTGACAAATGAAAGTATTGTCTTTGGGATAGGTGATGGTTGCGATTCAATCAATATTTTGGTTCCTGAGTGATTACATCATACAGTGCCTTAGCCATTTTTAGATTTTCATCCTGAGTGCGGCTGGCGATGCGGATGTACCGGTCAGATTCCGGCATGGTTTTACCCTGACAATGTTTGATGTAGATATTGTGCTCTATGAACAGTCTCCGGGTCACTTGCGGGCCGGAAGGCGCATCATCGGGAAGACGACAGAAAATGTAGTTGGCATCCGGCTGGAGGACGGTCATGCCCGGTATGGCACTGAGCCCTTGAAAAAAGAGATCCCGGTCAGCCCGAACCTGGTCGCAACTGGCTGTAAAATCCTGGCGGTACTGCGGGGCAAGATGCAGAAATGTTTCGGCAAAACCATTGAGATTCCAAATATGGAGCCCTTGGCGGACCTTGGCGGCAAATTCAGCGTTAGCGGTGAGCATATAACCGATCCGCAAGCCGCAGATGCCGTATGCCTTGCTCATGCTTTTAAAGATCGCCAGGTTTGGATATCGATCAATCTTCCCTTCCAGGGTCTCCTGATCCCGATCCCTGGCAAAATCAATGAACGATTCATCAATGATGAGCATGCAGTCGTGATCTTCCAGTTTTTCCAGCAGCCGGATAAGATCAGATTTCGGCACCAGCAGCGAGGTCGGATTGTTTGGTGAAACCACCACCGCCAGATCCGCCTTACAGCGGATGACTTCTGCAGCGAATTTGTCTACATCCAGCTGAAAGGATGGCGGATCGAGAGCAAATTCAACCACATGACCGGCAGGGGCTGCATTCGCATATTCATTAAACGACGGAACCGGCACAATCAACTTGCGCTCAATATTGCTGGAGACGATCTTGATAAGCTCTGCCGCACCATTGCCTACTACAATCCATTCTGCTGGCTGATCAATCAGATCACCCACCAATTCAGCAAGTACATCCTGAGCAACTGGATAGTTCAGCACCAGCTCATGGATCTGATCGGTAAGCTGTTCAAAAAAAGGCTCCGGTGGATAATAGAGGTTATAGAGGTAGGCATGATCAATAAAACCGTGTCGCCAATAACCGCCATGCTGGCCGGAAATATATTCGTATTGCTGCTCCCTGGTGAGGGCTTCACCCTGGGTTGCTGATTTTTGTTTCTTACCTAAACCGGTTTTGCTGAAAGTGCTGTTTGTCATCTAATTTCGGCTCTCAATTGATTTACCTTCTACTCATGTACAGCCATCTAATTTAGGTGGCATGACCGACTTTACAATATTGGCTCTATCTTCAAATGCTACATCAGGCACCTTTGCCGTTAACCTGTATAAAACTCATGCCTGCCGGGTAATGGTTGCCCCGCATCGCCGGCATTCTACTTTTTCAATGCCGCCACCAGAACCAAACCCAAATGTCCTATCAATCACACGAAAGTCATGAAACACCAGCCAGCATAGGAGACGGCCCATAAACGGTGGCAGATTTGTCATATCATGAACCTCTTAGATAAGCGTGCCTGTTGCCTTATTTTCTTTTGGCCTTGGACTTGTCATAGTCCCAGTGTAGTAATCGGGTGAGGCGAGCACTTTTCTCTGGCAGGGGAATGCTTTTTAGCCGCGCTAAGTTCTCACTTTTAACATGCTTGTCACTTTTCCGCGAATATTGATAATGCCCAGCACATGAGAAGGCGCGCTAGGTACCGGTGATATTTCTGTATATCGCAATACTTCAGGCACATGCTGCACTCGGATTCTCTTATTCCAGTAAAGCTCAGGCTAAACATTACACATTTAGCGTTAAATTTTGGCGCCGTCAATCGTAAATGGAGAAGCTACCTTTCTACGCTCCCGAGATTGTGACAGTATTCCAAATACACAAATACTTGCGCAATCTCAAGACCGTGGGAACGAGAAATTTATGCGATAATCCAGCTCTCAAAAAATAATCGGAAATCTAGTGAGTCCTAAAGCAACCGTCATAGCCAATCTGGAACCCAACTGGGGAAGCTGGCAGATCCATCGCAGGTCTGGCATTCCAGCTGGAATGGTCAACTGGCTGATGGACAGAGGTTCCCTGACCACCAGACTGATCAGGGCCAGCGAGGAGAAGTTCCAGGTACGAGTAATGCGCCAGAGTTGGGGTCGACCACTTTATAGCGAGAACCAACTGCTACAGATGCGTCGAGCCGAGGCTGCCATGGTAAGAGAAGTGGAATTGTTGGGGGATGGCACTCCTTGGGTATTTGCTCGCACCCTAGTCCCCGTCAGCAGCCTTCGTGGTTCAGCCCGACGGCTGGCCACTTTAGGCAACAAGCCACTGGGTGCTGTGCTTTTTTCTGATCCCAGCATGCGACGCGGCCAGATCCAGATTGCACGCCTATTGCCACGCCATCCCCTATTTATTGCAGCCACCGAAAGCTTAGAGCAAAAACCAGCGGAACTGTGGGGGCGACGCACCCTATTCTATCTAGCTGGCAAGCCACTGCTGGTTAACGAAATCTTTTTGCCAAATATTCCGCTTGATAGTGAGGAAAGCTGAGCATGGCAAAGCCTGAAGCCCGCACTAACATACAGCAATATCCCTGGCTGGAACGGTTAGGCAACTATGCCCTGCTGATAAGAGCTGATCGACCTATTGGCATTCTGCTGCTGATGTGGCCTGCCTTATGGGCACTCTGGATTGCCGGGGCAGGACAACCGGCTTGGGGGGTAACGGTTATCTTTATCCTGGGCGTTGCAATAATGCGCTCCGCTGGCTGTGCCATCAACGACTACGCCGACCGGGATATCGACATCAAAGTGGAACGTACCAAAAATCGTCCTATCGCAACCGGACTTGTCACTCCAAAAGAGGCCTTGGGTGTATTTGGTGTATTGGTACTCATGGCCTTTCTGCTGGTACTGTTGCTCAATATACAAACCATCCTGATGTCTGCAGTCGCAGTCGCCCTTGCAGCCATCTACCCCTTCATGAAACGCTATACCCATCTCCCGCAACTGGTACTGGGAGCCGCCTTTGGCTGGGCCGTGCCCATGGCCTTTACCGCCCTGACCGAAACAGTCTCTCAAGTAGGATGGCTGCTGTTTATCGCCACCGTGATCTGGGCGCTGATCTACGATACTCAGTACGCTATGGTAGACCGGGATGATGATATAAAAATCGGGGTGAAATCTACAGCTATTCTGTTTGGCGATATGGATCTCATCATCATTGGCATCCTCCAGGCCACCATGCTTGGCATTCTGCTGCTGGTAGGGGTAAATGCAGAATTTGGCGTCTTCTATTACCTGGGTTTAGCTGGTGCAGCAACGCTGTTTGCCTATCAGCAGTACCTCACCCGTAACCGAGAGCCAAAAGACTGCTTCGCTGCCTTTTTAAACAACAACTATGTTGGCGCAGCCGTATTTGCTGGCCTGGTGTTAGACTACCTAAAATGAGAATTCTTGACTGGCAATTATTCTTGGTTTTCTATCACCACATATTTCATAAACACGGTAGTTCCCTACATAGACATTCAGCAACACACTACAGGTAGTTGGTCGAATGCTGATTTGCTCTTCAGCAATCACTCTCATTCTGTATATTGTCGTAAGCTCAATTTTTATCCCAATACTATTTATTCCATCAGACACTTCTGGGCACTGAACTGACAGGTTATCGGCATTGAGTATGCCACACACACCTCTGGTCGATGATACTGTAGCTCTCAGCACGGAAGTATTGTCCCATGCATTGCTGTATACCCTAACGCTTGGGAGCCTTTTCTTTTGAGGTTCTAATGCCAGCGGCGTATAAGACGGCTCAGTACAACCTGAAATCAGCATCAGCATACTAAGCAACGCCAGGCAAAGGCTGGCTGGTCGTCGTACAACATAATTAACTGGTTGCTGTAACATTGGTATCCTCACCGCTGCTTTAATATCTCCTGCTGCATCAAGCCACGGCCTCGCAACCACCAGAGCAACAATAAACCAGGAATGGCAATCAGCGAACAGAAGACAAAGAAGTCAACCCAGCCCATGGCTTCAGCCATATATCCGGTTGGCGCAGCGACCAGCACACGCGGGATACCCATAAAACTACTGAGTAGTGCATACTGAGTGGCAGTGAATCGCTTATTGGTCAGACTGGCCATAAATGCAACATAAGCAGCGGTGCCCATGCCTGCTGTCAGGTTCTCAAAGGCAATCACTCCGGTCAGACCAGCCAAACTGTAGCCAACCATCGCCAATAGTGCGAAACCAGCAGTCGATAAGCCCTGCAAGATACCGAACAACCACAGTGCTTTGTAGATACCGATACGGATAATCAACAGGCCGCCAAATAATCCACCGATAATGGTAGCCCAAAAACCAAACAGTTTAACTACTGAGCCGATCTCACTGGTCGAAAAACCAATATCAAGATAGAAGGGTACACTCATATGGCTGGCCATGGTGTCACCAACCTTGTAGAGCAGAATAAACAGCAGGATCAACCAGGCGTCCCGGCGGCTGAAGTATTCGATGAATGGATCAATTACCGCTTCACGCAGGCTCTTAGGTTGTCCCTCAGGTACCTCTGGCTCAGGTGCAAATAGTGTCGTAGCAACACCAATCAACATAAAAACCGCCATCAACAGATAGACCTGGGTAAAACTTATGAAATCAGCCAGAATCAAGCCACCACCGGATGCGAGCAGCATGCCAACCCGGTAGCCGTTGACGTAGAGCGACGAACCAAAACCAAGCTCTTCATCGCTTAATGTCTCACGCCGATAGGCATCGATCACAATATCCTGACTGGCGGAGAAGAAGGTAAGCAGCAGTGCCGCCAGTGCAACACTGAGAGGAGTTTCTGCCGGTGAGGTAAAGGCAAGTAACACGATGGAGAGCATCAGCCCAATTTGTGCCAACAGCAACCAGCCGCGCCTTCTGCCAAGCAGGCTGGGGGTGTAGCGATCCAGCAGCGGTGCCCAGAGAAACTTCAGCGTATAGGGCAAGCCCACCAGAGCAAACAGGCCAATGGTTGCAAGATCAACCCCTTCCAGTTTCATCCACGCCTGCAACACCGACAGGGTCAGCAACAGCGGCAGACCACTGGCAAACCCCATCAGCAGGGTAATCAGCATACGAGCATTGAAAATGTGCTGTAGCAGGGATAAGTTGTTAGTGGTTGGCATCAATAATCCAGCAGGATTCAGGGAGTGTGCAGTATAGCTGGGCAGACCAAGGTTTAGAACTGTCGCCTGTTCCGGTTACAATGCAGAGAACGTCTCAATAGCAGGAACCTCTCATGCAACAATACCAACAAGAATTCCTTGCCTTCGCCATGGATACAGGGGTACTGCGCTTCGGCGAATTCACCCTGAAATCAGGCCGCATCAGCCCCTACTTTTTCAATGCAGGGCTGTTCAATACCGGTGTCAGTCTGGCCAGACTGGGACGCTACTATGCCCAGGCCATTGTGAATTCTGGTATCGAATTCGACTTGCTCTACGGCCCCGCCTATAAGGGCATCCCTCTGGCCGCCATCACCTGTGTTGCGCTGGCTGACCACCACCAACGAGATATTCCATATGCCTTCAACCGCAAAGAGGCCAAGGATCATGGTGAAGGAGGCAACATAGTCGGCAGCCCGCTACAAGGCCGAATATTAATCATTGATGACGTCATCTCCGCTGGTATCTCAGTACGAGAATCAGTAGCCATCATCCGAGGAAATGGTGCTGTCCCCGCTGGAGTCATCATTGCTCTGGATCGGCAGGAGCAAGGTCAGCAAGGTAAATCCGCTATCGAAGAAGTCGAAGAGGGCTTTGGTATGCCAGTGACCAGTATCGTAAGCTTGGAGCATCTGATTACATATTTAGCGAGGAAACCAGATTCTACCGGAAACCTGGCGCGCATCCAGGCTTATCAGGAACAATATGGGACGTAATAAACGCCCAGATTAGAATACCAATCACAAATAAACTAGAATGAACTGGTCATTGATACAAGGCTCTATTGTTACGAGCAGCAAGAAAATTATACCTTACATAACTTATACCCCCAGGATTCATATGAGAAACCGGCGAATCACAACTGTAAGCCTTTGCCTTGCCATTATCCTCTGCGCTCCATTATCAGCTATAGGCGGCAAGATGTATCGCTGGGTTGACGATGAAGGAGTTACTCATTTTACCAGCACAATACCACCAGAGTACGCCAATAAGGAGCGCATACTTCTAGATAAAGATGGCTATGAAATAGAACGGGTTGATGCCGCTAAGACCAAAGAAGAGCACGCCCGCGATAAAGAGCTAAAACGGCTGCGGGCCGAGAAACAAAAAATCATCGAGGCTCAGCAAGCATCTGACCGTGTGCTGCTCCGTACCTTCCGCTCAGAAGATGATATCAAGATGGCAAGGGACGGCAAATTTACCGCCATAAACGTACACATGCAGGTAATCAGAAGCAATATCAAACGCCTGAAAGGCCGCCTGGAAGGAATGCAAAAGAATGCTGCCAATATAGAACGCCAGGGTAGAAAAGTAGGCGAGGCCAGCCTGAACGATATGTCGGTAACACGCCAGCAAATCAAGGATGCATACGCATCTATTATCGTCAAAGAGCGGGACAAGGATAGGATCTGGGAGAAGCACGAAACCGACCTGCAGCGGTTCCGTAAACTGAAGAAGCTGCAGCCGGAAAAACCCGGTATATCTCCATCACAGCAAGCCTCATCGCTACTTGAAACCGTGGTGGCATGCACTAACCAGCCAGCTTGCGATTCAATCTGGGAGCTGGCAAAGGCCTATTTACAGAAGCATGCAACTACGAGAGTGCAAATGGCAAGCAAGATAATCCTCATGACTGCAATGCCAGTTCAAAATAATGAATTTGGCCTCACCGTTTCCCGCATTGCACAAAAGGATGGGGACGGCACTGAAATCTTTCTGGATCTACAGTGCAAAAACACCCAACTAGGTGATGAGCTTTGCGACAGCGACAAAATCACAGACATACGCAAAGGCTTCCAAGCTGCGCTGGCACAGTAGAACAAGGAAGTTAAGCCCTATCATTTCTTAGAACTTGGGAACAGCGCAGCTTCCAGCAGGAGCCACTGTTCCTCCCACTGGGTAAGCGGTGAAACACGGAACCGTGTTCGTAGAAACTGCTGCATGCGCCCCTCAATTAAGGCCAGCATCAGAGATGCCCCAGCTTCAGGAGCAGCGATCATAGTCTTCTCCTCATCCCGCATCCGTGACTCTCGCAAAATCTGCTTCAACTGTGTCTCAATTCGAGCAAAAAATTGTTCTGTTCTGGTGTGCAGGCGGGCAGTTTCACCGACTAAAGCAGCTCCCAACAGAACCCTGGTTATGCCTGGGTTGCGCTCAGAAAATGCCAGCAGCAAGTAAAGAATTCGGCCACATCTGAGCCGAGTGTCAGGCTCAGTCTCCATGATCTGATTGATGTGACTAAAGACGCTCTCCTCTGCAAACCCGATCAATCCCTCAAACATCTTCGCCTTACTGGCAAAATGTCGGTACAACGCAGCCTCTGAAACTCCCACTGCCCGAGCCAATGCAGCTGTTGTAATGCGGGAGCCGGGACTCCGCTCTAACTCAGCTGCCAGGGCCTCAAGAATTTGTTGCTTGCGTGGGGCCTTGTTAGCCGACATATCTCATCAGCACTGGCGGATCAATGTGCCCAGACCCTCATCAGTAAACAACTCCAGCATTACTGCATGCTTTACCCTGCCGTCCACAATGTGAGCCTTTTTTACTCCATTCTGCACCGCATCCAGGGCGCAGCCGATCTTGGGCAGCATACCACCGTGGATGACACCATCAGCAATCATGGATTCAACCCTGGCCACATCCAAGTCGGCAAGCAGCTTATCATTCTCATCCAACAGGCCGACTGTATTAGTTAGCAGTAGTAACTTTTCAGCCTGCAACACCTCAGCCATTTTCCCTGCCACCAGGTCTGCATTAATATTGTATGAGCAACCATCCTCACCCACACCAATAGGAGCGATTACTGGAATAAAATCTCCATGTACCAACATATCCACTACACCAGCATCAATGCTATCAACCTCGCCCACATGCCCAATATCAATAATCTCAGGTACCGCCAGCTCAGGAGCATCTCGGGTAATCCGCATCTGGCTAGCCTTTATTAGGCAACCATCCTTACCAGTGAGGCCTACCGCCCTGCCTCCATGGCTGTTAATCAGACTAACGATCTCTTTATTTACCAAACCACCAAGCACCATCTCCACCACATCCATGGTCTCTTTATCAGTCACCCGCATGCCTTGTACAAACTCAGAGGTCTTACCCAGGCGCTTTAGCAAGTCACCTATCTGTGGGCCTCCACCATGCACTACTACTGGATTGATGCCAACCAACTTCATCAGTACCAGGTCGCGGGCAAAGCTACTCTTCAGCGCTTCATCCACCATGGCATTGCCACCGTATTTGATAACGATAGTCTTGCCAAAATACCGTTGAATATATGGCAGGGTTTCAGAAAGAACATGGGCAATGTTGTTCGCCGCCTCAGCACTTAAAGTCATAATCTTTCTTCCAAAAATGGTCTATTAGCTATGGAAAGCACTAGAACGGTAGTTTCAATCCAGGGTCAATTTTCATAAGCAGTTGCCGAAACTTATTCTGGATCTCATTAAGAACCTTGGCATTCGTCGCTTCAAATCGAAATGTCACCGCCGAAATGGTATTTGAAGGCCGTATCAACCCCCAACCATTCTCAAACTCAGCCCGCACGCCATCAATGGTAATAATCTTAACAACATTTTCAAACTGAGCCATATTGCCAGCCTTTTCCACCAGTTCATGATGCTTACCATCAGGCATATCCATTAACAACTCTGGGGTGCTCACGCTTTCTGGAAGTTCAGCAAACACATCTTCTGTGCTGCGCGGGTCTGCTGATAAAATCTCCAGTAGTCGAGCACATGCATAAAGTGCATCATCAAACCCAAACCAGCGCTCCTTGAAAAAAATATGCCCACTCATCTCCCCCGCCAGTAAAGCACCAGTCTCCTTCAGCTTGGACTTCATCAAAGAGTGGCCAGCTTTCCACATAGTAGGGCGGCCACCATGAGAGACTATATGCCCAGCCAGGCTGCGGGTAGATTTCACATCGAAAATAATATCACCACCCGGTTGACGTGAGAGCACGTCCGCAGCAAACAGCATTAGCAAGCGATCCGGCCAGATAATCTTACCTGCTGAATCCACCACCCCCAACCGATCACCATCACCATCAAAGGCCACGCCCAGATCTGCCTTGGACTTAACCACCTGCTGCACAAGAGCCTGCATATTTTCTGGCTTACTCGGATCTGGGTGATGATTTGGAAAGTTACCATCCACTTTACAGAACAACTCCACCACCTCACAACCAAGCTCTTTCAACAATTGCGGAGCTACCACGCCAGCCACAGCGTTGCCACAATCAATTACCACCTTCAGCGGCCGCGCTGGCTTCACATCCCCGGTAATTCTGGAGATATAATCCGGGATCAAATTTTGCTCTTGCCTGGCACCATCACCCTGCAGCAGATCACCAACTTCCACCCGGAGACGTAATTTATTCATCACTTCGGCAGATACAGACTCACCATTGAGGACGATTTTCAGGCCATTATATTCAGCTGGGTTATGGCTTGCGGTAAGCATGACCCCAGCGTTACTACCAAGGAAGTGGGTGGCAAAATAAAGTACCGGCACCGGTACCATGCCAATATCCAGCACATCCCTCCCACTGTCTTGCAGACCTTGGCTTAGAGCAGCAGCAAGGATGTCACTTGAAGTACGCCCATCTCGCCCCACGATCACCGTCTGCTGCCCCTGATCATAGGCTTCGCTGCCGATGGCCCGACCAAGCTCATAAACCATCTCTTTAGTCAAAGTTTCTCCCGCAATCCCACGGATATCATAGGCCAGAAAAATAGAATCAGGCAGTGCTGTGCCTTCTCCACTGCCTGCCAGTGCGGCCTCAAGGCTGTTTAACGAAGAGGCTGTATCCATAGCCAAATCATCTGGGCTGGTAGGATCCAACATCAATAGGCTGTCACTAGCTGCCTCCTGCACCGGAGCAGCAGCACTTCCTGCAGATTTCCGACGGCGGGCATAATTGGTGCCCAACTGGGCAATCAGCGCAAAAGTAACTTCACAATCAGCAGTATTAGCCGCCGGACTGACAACAGCTTCACCCTTAATGGCAGCCTCAACCATACTGATGATAGAACCCTGATCCTTTTTTAGTGCCTGCGTCAACCGCTTTGACTGAACAAACATCACCAGTCCAATCAGCACCAGCCCCAATGTAGGCACTCCCAAGAACTTCAGCAGCGCCGTCTGATCTGGCATCACTGAAGGCTCAAGGTAAACTATTTCCCAAATGGTTCCTGCCACCGTAATGCCTGCAGCCACTTTACCAGCAGTGCCTTCAGCCCCCTTATTCACCGCCAGAGTCAGTGCTTTACTACCTCCGACCTGGCGCACCTCAACTCGTCCGCCATAATCACTGACCGCATCAATGGCCGCCTGCATCTGGCTCAATCTGAAGGAAGCATGCACAACCCCGGCCACCTCTTTTTCTTCTCCTGGGCTAAAGACAGGTGCCGCCAAAGCGATATGTTGATGCTCGGAGCCAAATTGATGCATCTCAGCCGCAGTTACCGTTTTGCCCTGTTCTGCCTGGCGTAGAATATCCAGTGAAGCAAAACTCATATGTGGTTTTCGTTGGGTATCGAGTTCATTCCACTCAAAGGGGAATAGCCGCACGTGCCAAACCCCTGGCACCAGCTTTCTAATGGCCTTTTCCTTGCCACGCAAGTCATCGCTGTCACCACTTAGCAACAACTTTGCCAGCTCCGCATCATCAGCAGCCTGATCAAGCATGGTACTCAAGTAATTCATTCGATCAGACAGCCGAGCCGCCAGCGCCTCTGCCCCCATTTTTAAATGACGCACTGCCGTCTGCTCATTTTGCTGCAATTGAGCAACAAATAGCACCGCTGCAGAACCATACACAATCAAGGTGACTGCTATAAAGCTAACCAGCAAAAAGGAACCTGCTCCAGGGGCATGGCTTGTTGATCTTTTCTTAGCCGGTGCAGCAGGTGTTGAATCGTTTTTTTTCTTGCCAAATGGTAGCTTTGGTAACTTCATATTTAATGGCGCCCTGAATGGCCAAAACCACCATCGCCCCGGTCACTCTCGTCAAACTTATCCACAATCTCAAAATTTGCCTGCACCACAGGCACAATTACCAACTGAGCAATACGCTCACCCACCTCAATCCTAAACGCGGTATCTCCCCGGTTCCAGCATGAGACAAAGATCTGACCCTGGTAGTCAGAATCGATCAAACCAACCAGGTTGCCCAATACAATGCCATGCTTATGTCCAAGCCCTGAGCGCGGTAGTATCATAGCCGCCAGTCTGGCATCCTCGATATGCAAGGCGAAACCAGTTGGAATCAGGTGAGTTTGCCCCGGAGCCAGTTCAATAGGAGCATCCAATAAGGCTCGCAAATCAAGCCCAGCAGACCCTCCTGTGGCATAGCCAGGCATGGGGAATTCATCCCCCAAACGCGAATCAAGAATTTTAAGTTGAATTGTTTTTTGCATGGTACCGCTCTGAAATTATGGCTACCAGTGATTCAGCCAATTGTCCTTTATTTTCTAATGGGAAGTCTTTGCTCCCTCCATCCCACAGCATGGTCACAGCATTCTCATCTCGCTCAAAACCACCTTCACTGGCCCCAACCAGATTGGCAGCAATCATATCCAATCCTTTTGCCCGGCGTTTTTCCTCGGCTTGTTCGTTGACTCGTTCCGTCTCAGCGGCAAAACCCACCGTGAAAGGTGGCGCAGGCCGATCAGCAACAGCTGCCAAAATATCTGTATTACGGGTCAGCCTCAGCTCCAACAGATCGCTACCCTTTTTAATCTTACTAAGTGCAACCGTAGCAGGTCGGTAGTCAGCCACCGCCGCACAGGCCATGAACAGATCACAGGCCTCAACCCGCCCAGAGACTGCCTGCTCCATCTCCTGAGCAGTCCTTACATCAACTCGCTCCACTCCAGCCGGGATATCAAGTGTCACCGGCCCGGACACCAGGCACACCCGCGCGCCAGCCGCTACAAAGGCTCGCGCCAGAGCATATCCCATCTTGCCCGAGCTACGATTACCGATAAATCGCACTGGATCGATAGGTTCTTGAGTTGGCCCTGCTGTCAATAATACAGACGTGCCAACCAAAGGCCCATTGCCAAAATGCCCTCCTATTGATTCAAGCAACTCTGCAGGTTCCAGCATGCGCCCAGGCCCGGTTTCACCGCAAGCCTGTTCGCCCACTGCCGGCCCCCAAATCAGCATGCCCCGCTCTCGCAACAGGCTGGTATTGGCAACCGTAGCTGAATTTAGCCACATTTGCTGATTCATTGCTGGTGCCAAGGCAATGGGGGCCGTGGTAGCCAGGCAAATCGTAGCCAGCAGATCATTGGCCAGACCATGGGCTAAACGGGCCATAAAATCAGCACTGGCTGGAGCTACCAGCACCAGATCAGCCCAGCGCGCCATGTTGATATGACCAATGGCGGCCTCATCAGCCTTAGCAAAAAAATCCTGCCGCACAGCTCGTCCGGAAAGCGTCTGCATGGTCAAGGGGGTAATGAACTCCTCAGCAGCCTTGGTCATCACCACTTGCACCTCAGCCCCGGCCTTGCGCAACTGACGCACCAAATCAGCCGCCTTATAAGCAGCAATCCCACCGGTAATTCCCAGCAATATATGTTTTCCGTTCAATTCGGTCATTTTACTCAAGCAATAAACTGTTTATGTTAGCAGGTAAATCGGGTGCCGTGGCGATGCAAAGCATCGTCTCTTCATGTAGAATTTCACACCCAAGTGGCGACTGCAACCCTGCAAGAACCATTGAGGAACAAACCAAACAAGGAGGTTGAGCATGTCCATCACCGATTGGCCCACAGATGAACGCCCCAGAGAGAAGTTGCTGAAGCGAGGGGCCAATGCCCTCTCAGATGCCGAGCTCCTGGCAATATTCCTACGCACCGGTGTAACCGGTAAAACAGCCGTTGACCTCGCCCGCGACCTGCTGGACGAACACGGCAACTTGCGCAACCTGTTGGCTGCGAACTGTCGCAGTTTCTGCGCTAGTCACGGCCTGGGCAAGGCTAAATATGCTCAGCTACAGGCGGTACTTGAGATGAGTCGCCGGCACCTGCAGGAAAAACTCCAGCGGGAAGATGCCCTGACATCGCCGCAGCACACCCGCGACTATCTTTCCGCCCGCCTGCGAGGATATCCCAATGAGGTCTTCGCCTGCCTGTTTCTGGATAACCGCCACCGGGTGATTGAATATGAAGAGCTATTTAGTGGCACCATCAATGGTGCCAGCGTACATCCCAGAGAAGTGGTGCGCCGAGCTTTGGCCCACAATGCTGCAGCTATCATTCTGGCTCACAACCACCCATCCGGAGTTGCCGAACCAAGCCAATCTGACACTCACATCACTCAGCGCCTGAAAGAGGCACTGGCACTGGTGGATGTGCGGGTAATAGACCATATAATTGTTGGAGACGGGGAGATGACCTCATTGGCTGAAAGAGGGCTGCTGTAGTATCTAGAAACTAATATTTGTAACTTACGGCTGATTTTGGTATAAATCCGCCTCTTTGCCAATTGCGACCACCAAATTCAGTTTTTGAGGTTTTTAATCATGTCCAGAGTGTGCCAGGTAACAGGCAAACGCCCGATGACTGGGAACAATGTCTCCCACGCCAAAAACAGAACCAGACGGCGTTTTCTGCCCAATCTTCATCGCCATCGCTTCTGGGTGGAGAGTGAGAATCGCTGGGTTCGCCTACGCATATCCGCCAGCGGCATGCGCCTTATTGATAAAAAGGGCATAGACAGCGTCCTCACAGACATGCGCGCCCGCGGCGAAAAAGTATAAGGAGCCTAATCATGCGTGACAAAATCAGACTGGTATCCAGCGCCGGCACCGGCCACTTCTACACCACCACTAAAAACAAGCGGAACATGCCGGGCAAGATGGAGATCAAAAAATTTGATCCCAGGGTTCGCAAACATGTGATGTACAAGGAAGCCAAAATCAAATAGCAATACATTTCTGGGCAGCGCTCAACAGGCGTTCCTGTCTAGGAGGCTGCTCAGAAACGGTGCTCTTTTCTTCGCGGTTGGCAACCGCTCCTACAATAATCACTAAATATTAAGCGCCACACTCTTTATCTGGGCATAGATCTGCATCCCGACCTTCAGCCCAAGCTTAGCCTGGGACTTGAGGGTAATGCGTGCCAATAGCGGGACACCGCTGGCATCCAACCGCACCATGATGCGACCAGGTCCTTGCTCCACTATCTCAGTAACCACCACTTCCACTACATTGAGGATGCTACTCTCACCAGGCGGCTGTAGCACCAGGCTGACATCACGGGCATGGATGCGGATGTTTAAAGACTCACCTACGGCCCGGTTGATTCGACCTACCAGGATATTTCCTCCGCAGAAATGGAGGGATGTAAGGTGGTACTCATCATCATGCCCGGTAACCTGGGTCGCAATAACCGCACCCGCATCTTCATCCAGCGCAATTGGCAGATCCAGACTAACCAGCATCTCCACCAGAGGCCCTTGTTTAAGGACACGACCATTCTCCACCAGGGCTAGGTGATCAGCAATTCGCGCCAACTCCTCCATATCGTGAGTGACATACAGCACCGGAATATCCGCTTCGGCGTGCAGGCGCTCCAAATAAGGCATGATCTCCGCCTTGCGCGGCCGATCTAAAGCGGCCATTGGCTCATCCATCAACAGCAGGCGAGGGCTATTCAGCAACGCCCGGCCCAGGGCAACACGCTGCTTTTCACCCCCGGAAAGCTGGTGCGGATAGCGCTCCAGCAGGTCAGCAATACCAAGGATATCGCAGACATGATCCAACTGCCCCTTACGCTCTCTACTGGGAGTTCGCCGCCAGCCGTACTCCAGATTCCCCCTCACTTGCAGATGCGGGAACAAGACCGCTTCCTGAAATACATACCCTATAGCTCGCTGATGGGGGGGGACAAACAAGCCTTTATCACTATCCTGCCAGCACTCGCCATTGACCTCCAGCCGCCCCCAGCAAGCCTGTTCCAACCCGGCAATACAACGCAGCAGACTGGTCTTACCAGAACCTGAGGCCCCAAATAGAGCAGTCACTCCAAGTCCTGGCAATACAGCTTCAGCATCCAGCCGAAAATCACCACGCTTCAGTGCAAAACTAAAGTTTATACCGCTCACGAATGGCCCCACCTATTATTCTGGCGATAAACCAGAAACAGGATCACAAAAGAGAACAACAACAGCCCACCAGAGAGCCAGTGAGCCTGAGCATATTCCAGGGCCTCTACATGATCGTAGATGGCAATGGATAACACCTGAGTCTCGCCAGGAATATTGCCACCGATCATCAATACCACACCAAACTCACCCACCGTATGGGCAAAGCCCAGGGTAGCGGCTGTAATCAGACCAGGTCGGGAGAGTGGCAAAACAATAGAGAAAAAACGATCCAGGGCTGATGCCCGTAAGGTGCTGGCCGCCTCCAGGGTCAAGGGATTGAGCGCACTAAAGGAATTCTGCAGCGGTTGCACCACAAACGGGAGGGAATAGAGCACCGAACCAATTACCAGACCAGTAAAGCTGAAGGCCAGACCATGCTCAGTTAGACCACCAATAACACCACCAGGTGCCAGAGCTATGAGGAGGTAAAAACCCAGTACTGTGGGAGGCAGCACCAGCGGTACTGCCACCAATGCCTCCACTGCTGTTTTCAGGCGGGAGCTGGTTCGAGCTAGCCACCAGGCCAGAGGTATACCTAATAGCAACAAGATTATGGTAGAGACAAGGGCCAGCCTGAAAGTAACCCATAGCGCACTAATGTCAGCCGCTTCCACTACCTTAACCCTCCTCTGGAGAGTCCAGGTTAATCAAAAAATAACACCTCTTCAAAGCTTTTGTTCCTCATTAGTTAACCTGAGACATTTAAATATACAGGTTTTTTCTGCATATTGTGAAATGTATGCGTATACACTATCATTAAAGCATGGTTGTCACACTGGATACTAACGTAGTACTCGCAGCCCTATTAAGTCAGATTGGTGCTTCCCATCTGATTCTAAAGCTTATTATTGAGGAGAAATTGAATATCGCCATTTCTACTCCAGTAGTCCTTGAGTATGAGGATGTATTGAAAAGAAGTGAGATAACGAAAAAGCTTAATCTATTCAACAACCAGGTAGAAGATGTAGTAGATCTCTTGGTACTGCTCGCAGATAAGCATTCTATTTACTATCGCCTGCGCCCTAACTTATTGGATGAAAATGATAATTTATTCGTTGAATGTGCATTTGCGAGCAACAGCCGCTACTTGGTTACCTCAAATATTAAGGATTATAAAAGAGGAGAGTTAAAAAACTATCCATTCATGGTGATCACGCCAGGAGATTTTTATTACCTTTGGAGGTGTGAAAATGAGTAAGACACAAATTGTTACTTTAAGAGTTCCTGTTGAGTTAAAGGTTCGGTTGGAACATGAAGCCAGACATCAAGGTGTTTCTCTAAACAACTTAGCCAACTATTTTTTAACTACACAGCTAAGCCAACTTGAGGCTTTGTCGGTAATTGAATCACGGATATCGCAGAAAAATATTACTCAGCTTAAATCCAAGGTTAAAAAAATACTTGCTGCCGTTCCAAAACGAAAGGCAGTACCAGAATGGGATGTCATCAGATAGTGCAGGTGGCGCATTGTTCAGCACACTTACTCCAACCCATAACCCTGCTCTACAATCAGCGCCCGAGCTTCAGTTGAACGCAGATGATGCAAAAAAGCCTTGGCCGCCAGATTATCCTCCCCCCGTTTAAGCAGCACCGCCTCTTGCCTGATAGGCTCATACATCTCTTGGGGCACAACCCAGTGATAACCCGTTAAGGCGTTCTCTCCAGACAACTGGGCAAGGGCCACCAGCCCCATCTCAGCCGCACCGCTGGCCACGAACTGAAAGGTCTGAGCAATATTCTCTCCACGCACCAGCCGTCCACGCAGCTTTGTCAACTGCCCTATCTCTTCCAGGGTCTGTTGCGCCGCAACTCCGTAGGGCGCTGTCTTGGGGTTGGCGATGGCAAAACGCCTCACATCTACCTTGGCCATCAGCTCGTCCGCAGATCCATCAAACCTCTCTCCAGGGGCCCACAAAACCAATCGCCCCAGGGCATAGGTAAAGCGGCTATCGGCAATAGCCAGCCCATCCTGTACTAACCGCTCAGGGCGTGCCTGATCCGCCGCCAGGAACAGATGGTAAGGAGCGCCATGTTTGATCTGGGCATACAGCTTGCCCGTAGAAGCAGCACTGATTTTTATCTGGTGACCACTCTGCTCCTCAAAGGAAGCGGCCAGCAGGCGCAGAGGCACAGTGAAATTACTGGCCACTGCCACATGCACCGTATCTGCTGCGGCTGGGCCGAGCACAAATAACAGCATGAATAAGAGTCGCAATTTCACTATGAAAGCTCTTGCATCAGTTGATAATCTATCACTTTGAGCCAAGATTAGTGGAAAAATCCTCAGCAGTCATCGGCATACCCTGAACCTGAGCACAGCCGATTGAGGCTAGAAACATCTTTTGCTCTTCATCCTCTATTTCTTCAGCAATCACCTTAAAATGCAGGCTGTTTGCCAGCGCAATAATCGCCCCTACGATCTTCTGATCAGCAGGGCTATCTAGCACATGTCTAGTTAATTCAGGGTTAATTTTCAGCTTATTGATAGGGATCTGTCCGAGCTGCTTGAGCGAACAATAATCCTTGCCAAAACGCTCTATGGCAATGCCCACGCCCAATTCACTCAACCTGGCAAGGGCACAAGTATCCGCCTCCATATCCCGGATAACGAAGACCTCACTCACCTCCAGTTCCAATTTTTCAGGGGGGCAGCCAGTTGCCTGCAGGATGCCCCCTATTCTTGACGCAAGCTGTGTATCACCAACCTGAGATTCTGCCAGATTGACTGCCATCTGTCCCAGTTCTAACCCGCTGGCCTGCCACTCCATCCACTGCACACAGGCTTGCCGCAAGGCCCAATCATTCAACTCAGACATCAGTCCAAGGCGATCAGCCAACGGTAGAAAATGCGTTGGTTGCAGCAATCCTTTTTCGGGGTGCTGCCAGCAAATCTGCGCCTCGGCCGCCACCAAGCCACCATCTGCAAGATCAAATTGCGGCTTATAAGAGAGAATAAACTCATGCCGGTTCAGCGCACACTGCAGTTCAGCATGCATATTCGCCCGGTCATTGGCACCATTGCAGTATTCATCGGCATAGAAACAGTAGTTCCCAGGCCCTTTCTGTTTAGCCAGATACATTGCAGCATCAGCATTGCACAGCAAGGTATCCATATCTTTGCCATCTTGTGGATGGATACAGATACCAATACTGCCGGTTAAACTCAGCTGCTTCTCACCAACAAGCACCGGTGGTGCCAATTCTGCTTGTATCTTAGACGCTAATAGGGCGGCATCCTTGCCGTCATTTATCTTCTCCATTACCACCAGAAACTCATCACCACCCAGACGGGCCACGGTATCCTCGGCACGAACGCAACCATTCAGCCGTGCAGCTATTTGCGTTAACACTTGATCGCCAACATCATGGCCGTAGTTATCATTGACCGGCTTAAAACCATCCAGGTCAATAAACAATACCCCCACCGAATGATTCTCGCGCTTGGCTTGCTCCAATGACAGCTTGAAACGCGCACCTAGCAGCAAACGGTTGGGCAGCCCAGTCAGTTGATCATGATGGGCCAGATGATCCATCCGGACTTGGGATTGTCTCAGTTTCTCTTCATTTGCCTTGCTCTTGGTAATATTGCGGTTGGTTCCCCGCAAGCCCAATGATATACCGTTTGCACCGTATACTCTCTGGGCGACGCGCTCAATCCAACGCTCTTCACCAGTGCGTGTGGTTATGCGAAACTCAATGGGTTCGATTACACCATGACACTCCTCTTGGTTATCATAAGCAACCAGCGCCGACAGATCATCAGGATGCACAATCCCTTCCAATAATTGGGGATTACGATAGAACGCATCAGGATCATAGCCCGTAATGCGCTCACAGGATGGGGAGGTATAAACCAGAATACCGTCTGCATCAACCCAGTAATCCCAATCGTATGTAGAATCAGCTACAGTGTGAAAATGCTCCTCACTCTTACGCAGTTTCTGATCAATCCTGTGCTTATAGATCGCAATTTCGATATTGCTGGCCAATGAACGCCGGTCAAAAGGCTTTATCACATAGCCGAATGGCTCAGTCAGTTTGGCCCGTTCAACAAATGCTTGGTCGCAGTAGGCTGTTACAAACACCACCGGCACATCATAGCGTTGCCGAATTTGTTCCGCTAACTCAATACCATCCACACCACCTTTGATCACAATATCCATCAGCACCAGGTCAGGACATTTTTTTTCAATATGCTCCCACGCCTCTTCCGCACTACTGGCAATACCAGTCACTACATAGCCAAGCCCTTCCACGACCTCCTTTTCATCCAGGGCCGTTATGGCTTCATCTTCCACCAGTAAAATACTTTGTCCGCTCATGGCTATTCCTAAAATGTTATCCGCCAACAGGTTCCCTTTGATAGATCCAACTCAATCATGCCATCTCTCTGTAAGACCAGGCTATTAACCAGTACCAGACCAAAGGTATCAGTCTTATGCCAATCAAGCTCATCAGGTATACCTACCCCATTATCAGATACCTCAAGGAGTATCTGGTCACTATCCAGCTTCCTGACAGAGATACTGAGAGTACCGGTACGCTCATCAGGGAAGGCATATTTCAGTGCATTGGTTACCAGCTCACATGTAATCAAACCTATAGGGATGGCGCACTCCATATCAACAGGAATATCAGCCACCTGCACCTCAAGCTTTACCCGCTGTTGAAAACCGGAGAAGTTTTGCCAAACACTCCTGGCAATGCCGGACAGGTACTTAGGCAGTGAGATGGAACCAAGATCATCAGTAGAGTGCAGTTGTTCATGGGCCATGGCCATAGCTAGCACCCGTTGCTGGCTCTTTTCAAGGGCCTCTCGCGCCATGTGATTATTGGTGCGCCGTGCCTGCATACTCAGTAGGCTGGAGATAACCTGGAGATTATTTTTAACCCGATGGTGAACCTCTCGTAGCAGTATCTCCTTCTCCTTCAGCGAGGCCGCGATCCTATCTTCATCCTGTTTACGTGCTGAAATCTCCTGCACAAGTTCTACTAGCTGCACTAAATTTTCATGCTCATCAAACACTGGCGACACTGTAATCTGAAAACACCGCTGTACGCCATCTACTGTAACTGTCCCATATTCACCAATCTCTACCTCACCACTGGCACGCACATGCAGCGCAACACATTCTTTTTCCTGGTTTTCCATGCCATAAACATCACAGCATTTCTGCCCTTCAAGCCCATTAAAGGAGCCAAACCACTGCTGGAAAACACCATTGGCCCAAACAATATTTGTCGCAGGATCCAACAGGACTAAGCCTGCCTGTATCCCTTCAATGGCATCCTCATACTTTTTCTTTTCAGCTGCTACCCGCATTGCTGCTTGCTTATTGAAGGTCACATCTTTGACCATCACAAAATAGAACATCCGACCTGAGCTGTCTTTAAATGATCCCTGAGATGCATTCCCAATCAATCTCCTGCCATCCTTTGTATAGAGTCCAAACTCCAAGTCATTATCTTCTATGCCATCCCTATGAGCAGCAAACTTCTCAACAGCTTCATCTCTCTCTTCAGGGGGATGCAACTCCAGGTTCTCTAACTCCAGCGCCTCCTCTTTGGTATATCCCAATACCCTCTCAGCCTCTTCGTTAAATACACAAATCATACCATCTTCATAGGTGCCCCAAATCATCACGTTGGCACTTTCAAACAGGCTCCTGAATCTCGCTTCGCTATCAGCTAGAGCCAGCTCTACCTGGCTGCGTTCGGTTACCACAATGGCCAAAAAGATAGCTGCAAAGATAATGATAATAAGGCTGCCATGCATGAGAGCTGCCGCAGCAATAATACTTATTCCTTCAATAGAAAAGGGACAATAACCTTGGTATGCCAGTACAATAACAAACAGCCCTATACAGAAAACAGCCGTCACTGTAATCCTGAGCTCCAACCTGATTGCAGACCATATCAACAGAGGGAAAAGCAGCAAAGGTGACGTATGTCTGAGGTAGAGATCTGCATTGAGGTTAGTTAGAAAGTATGTTCCCACAACGGTGATTGCGGCGATAATACCTACACCTTCGAAGATATCCATGCGCCGCAATGGACTCCGCGCCAACACTACCGGAGTCAACCATACCAGTAGCGCTGGCAGCACCAGCACCAAGCCAACCAAATGACCAGCAAACCAGAGAACTGCAACATCTAACACCACCATCTCCGGCAGTGCTGAATAGACAAAAGCCGTCCCAATCACCGTACTGGCAAAGGTTGCTGGCATTGCGCCCAACATTACTGCCGTAATACTTTTGGTAAGGTTATCTTTGGCCGGAAATGGCCCTGCGTATGCCCTCACGATAAAAACCAGGGCCAGCACCTCAATTATATTTGCTGCACATAAGCCTAAGTAGACATGCAAGGGGAAATAGCCAGTGGGAATTATGCTGGAGAAAAAGGCAACCGCCATAACAGACAGATACAGAGGCCAATGCTTACGGTTACTGAAGAGCAGCGCCACAGCAGCAAAGGAGTTTGCAAACCAGAAAACTGTAATTTTTGCTTCAGGAACAAACAGACCAGTGACCACAGTCACTGAGAGATAGTAAGCCACGCCAAGGGCGAGTGCCTTTACGAAGGGGGTATTAAGGACAGACAGCCTCATTACTGACAGCATCTATACCCTCCTTTCCTCACCGAAAACCAGCACTTTTCACAAGATTAGTAGCGATGGCTACCATATTCAAGGGAACTAATTGATTATTATTCAAATAAAATCAAATACTTGCGATTTAGTTTTTAGTATATTGATATTTGTCGCTTAATATATGCAATATCACTCTGAATAGAAATGTAAATTAATTTTGACGCCCGCCCTTAACCCTGTATCTTTACTGTACTGACATGACACCATTGATTCAAATCCAGCATCTCCACCGCTCCTATGGTAGACATTGCGCCGTGCGGGATCTCAGCTTTGAGTTGCACCGGGGCGAGGTGTTGGGCCTACTCGGCCCTAACGGCGCGGGCAAGAGCAGCACCCTGAGCATGATTGCAGGCACTCTGACCCCCAGTAGTGGCGAAATTAAACTTAACGGCCTGGATCTGCTGAAAAACCCTATTGAGGCCAAAGCCGGACTTGGTTACCTGCCGGAGAACCCACCTCTCTACCCAGAACTGACGGTTGATGAATATCTGCGCTACTGCGCTCGGCTGCACCGAGTTCCACGCAGGTCAGTGCAGGAGGCCGTCACAGAGGCACAGACAAAATGTGGTCTGGAATCTGCTGGCAACCGCCTCATAGGCAATCTCTCCAAGGGCTATCAGCAGCGGGTGGGTATTGCCCAGGCCATTATCCACAATCCGGCGGTGGTGATACTGGATGAGCCTACGGTTGGCCTTGATCCGATCCAGATCCGTGAGATCCGATCACTTATCAGCGAGCTGGGCAAGGAGCATGGGGTCATTCTCTCCACCCATATACTGCCGGAGGTACAGGCCGTCTGTGACCGGGTGTTGATTCTCCATGAGGGTGAATTGGCCTATAGCAGCACTGACCCCACAACCAGCCACGAGACCAAGACCCTGCTGATCCGCTTGACCAGGCCACCAGCGCAATCATATCTGGAGGCGATCCCCGGTATCACGGCGGTGCAACAGCTTGCAGACCGGCAGTACCGTCTGCAATTGGCCAGCAACGATATCCCAACCGCATCTCTGGCTGAGCAGTTGGTTCAGCGGGGCTGGGGGTTGGAGGAATTTACCCCTGAGCAGCCGGGGCTGGAGCAGATTTTTGTAAGGTTAACTACTGGGGAGAAAACTACCTAATGGTGCTAACCATCGCCACCCGTGAATTGCGCAGCATGTTCCTCTCACCATTGGCATGGAGCCTGCTCGCTGTCACCCAGTTCATCCTGGCCTGGCTGTTCCTGGTACAGATAGACATCTTCATGCGCCTCCAGTCACGTCTGACAGGGATGGAGAACGCCCCCGGCCTTACTGATCTGGTAGCAACACCCACGCTCAGCAACTGCGCTATCATAGTGCTAATGCTGATCCCACTGCTCTCCATGCGACTCATCAGCGAAGAGCTCCGCACTGGCACCTTCAGTCTCTTGCTGTCAGCACCTGTCTCCATAACTCGTATCGTGCTTGGCAAATACCTGGGGCTTCTGGGGATGCTGAGTATCATCCTGCTGCTAACCATCGCTATGCCACTCTCCCTCCTGGCCGGAGGCTCACTGGATCCTGGCAAGCTGGCAGCAGGCCTGTTGGGTTTGGCCCTGGTTCTTGCGTCTACCGCTGCCATCGGACTTTTTATGTCAACTCTTTCATCCCAGCCCGCTGTGGCAGCCATTGGCACCTATGGCCTGCTGTTGTTCCTGTGGCTCATCAACCTGGCTAGCGGAACCGATGGTGAAGGCAGCGCCCTATTCACCTGGATCGCCACGTCCACTCATTTTGACCATTTGTTGAGTGGACTGGTCCGCAGCAGTGATGTAGCTTATTTCCTGCTCATCATCATTACCTTTCTCAGCCTCGCCATCAAGCGGCTTGACGCTATCCGCACCAGTTCCTGACCCATGCAGCAGCTAAAAGCCCGTTTGGAGAATCTTATCTTCTACCTGCTACTACTTGTAGCCATGGGGCTGCTGGCCTGGCTCAGTACCCGTTATGAGGCGCGGTGGGACTGGAGTTCAGGGGCGCGCAATACCCTGTCCGAAACCAGTCAACAGATGTTGGCCAGACTTGATTCACCACTGCGAATCACCAGCTTCGCCCCAGAGAACCCACTGTTACGGCAACGCGTAAATGAGGCTATCCAACGCTATCAATACCATAAGCCAGACATTGAGCTGATATTCATCAATCCCGAGACTCACCCAGAGCAGATCCGCCAGCTCGGCATCACCTTGCCAGGTGAGCTGCTATTGGAGTATCAGGGGCGTAGCGAAACCCTGCGGCAAATATCAGAACAGGCTTTGAGTAACGCCATTCAACGGCTGGCGCAACAGCGGGAACATTGGCTCATCCCCATTACCGGTCATGGAGAACGCAATATGGCTGGAGCTGCTAACTTCGATCTTGGAGATTTTAGCAAGGAACTCACCAACAAGGGCTTCCAGGTGCAGTCACTGGATATTGTCACTGCGTCAGAGATCCCACAAAATATCGGGCTGCTGATTATCGCCTCACCACGAGTCAGCTACCTGCCCAGTGAAGTTCAACAGATCCTTGGCTACGTGGAGCAAGGTGGCAACCTGCTATGGCTTGCCGACCCCGGCGGTCTGTACGGCCTGGAGCCACTGGCCAAGGCACTTGGCATCCGGTTTCTGCCCGGTGTCATAGTGGATCCCAACGCTAGCACCATGAACATTCAGGATCCAGCGGTGGCCCTGGTACCACGTTACCCACAACATCCTGCCACCAGTGGGTTTGAGCTGCTGACCGTCTTCCCACACTCCGCCGCTCTCATAGCTGAGAACAGCCAATGGCAGGTCACCCCCCTGCTCACCACACTGCCCAGAACCTGGAACGAGACCGGCCCTGTCAAGGGCGAGGTAAGCCGCAACAGTGCTCTGGGAGAACAGGCCGGGCCATTGCACATCGGTATCGCCTTCAGCCGGGATATATCCAATAACGGCGTAGCCAAGCAACAACGAATGCTGGTGATAGGTGACGGTGACTTTCTCTCCAACGCCTACCTCGGCAACGGCGGCAATCTAAATCTGGGGCTAAATCTGATACGCTGGCTAACCAGCGAAGAGAGCATGCTCAACATCCCCGCCAAAACCGCACCTGATCTAAGCCTGAATCTCTCCCGCACCGCCACTATCATTATCGGTTTTGGGTTTCTCGCTGTTCTGCCTTTGGGGTTGTTTGGTTCAGGGATTTTTATCTGGTGGCGTAGACGGCGGCGGTAGAATATAGTGGAGACCGAGGGTCAAAATCCTTTAGGTAGCCCAGCTTGCTTTAGCACACCATTTGCTGTGTGATGTGATTTAATCTTTGCATCAACTGGAAATGATCTATTGGTGAGTGGGCTGTGCCATATTTCATGGTCACCCTTACCTTGCCGCTTCAACCAGCACCCAGCTTCTGTGAGCAGAGTCTTTACATCCGCTGTAAATCCTTCCATTACGAATCAACAACAGGGGGCTAAAATTTCTTTGTCGCGTTCACAATGCAAGTGAAAAGGTATAAAATCCTGACATTCATCAATCACTCCATTCTCTAGCAACAGCTCAGGGATCATTAATTTGAGCTTTTCTTCTAGTTCAGCAGCGGTATCTGCCTCAGTAATTAGTCCAGGTACATCATCGCTGCTCGCCACCCACACTTTCGCGTCTGAGTCCCATTCAGCTTTTACGTGGATGTCTTTTGTGTGTTCTGTGTGCATAAGTACCCACGGCTCCTCCAATATCCCCACTGCAAATGGCCGCACAGGTAGGACTTGTACCATAAAGTATAGTGACCGCATAGATGTTTACTTGAAATGCAGTAAATTAATGGGCTAGAGTTATTAACCATGCTGAATTATCACTCCAGAACAATAATCAATCTAGGCCTACTGATCCTTGTAGTGGTTCTGGTGCTCATCACCCTCTACGAGCCTGGCCTTGATGAAACTGAGCACAAGCTGCCGCTGACCAACCTCAACCCCACAGAGATCAATTCCATTCGCATCAGTGATACCAAAGGGCGAGAATTGATATTGAAAAAACTGCAAGGACACTGGCAAATGACCAGTCCTCACCAGGAGGCCGCAGATGAAACCAGAATTGCTCAACTACTGGGCATAGCCACCACCCGCAGTTTCAGCCACTTCATCGTACCTGAAGATCGGCTTGCCGAATTCGGTTTAAACCCAGCACCCATCCAACTGAAATTGAATAACGTAACATTAGAGATCGGTGGCAATGAGTCCTTGCGATTCAGGCGTTATGTACGTATCGGCGACCAAATACACCTCATCAGCAATGGCTTTCATCATCACCTGATGGCTCAACCAGACGATTTTATTGCGCCAAACAGATAGCACCTTTCACACCTTCCCCTGAATCCATATACCGCTGTGCAATCGCATAAAAATCGTCAGCGACTTTGATAAATGCCGTCACTATGTCTGGGTCGAAGTATAAGTCTTTTCCCTCTACGATAATTGCGGTCGCTTTTTCATGTGAGAACGGCGGCTTGTAAACACGTTGACTAATCAGCGCATCATACACGTCAGCTAGAGCCATCAGGCGCGCCGAGATGGGGATATCATCGCCTGCAAGACCTTCTGGATAACCGGTACCATCCCATTTTTCCTGATGGGAGTAAGCAATCTCTTTTGCCAGGGAAAGAAAGGAGTCATGATTACCCAAGATCGATTCAGCCGCTGCAATGGCGTCACGACCATAGATGGTGTGTTTCTTCATCTCTTCGAATTCCCCATCGGTCAACTTACCTGGCTTGAGGAGAATGTAATCGGGAACCCCAACCTTGCCAATATCATGCAGAGGTGCGGACATAAACAGAAGATCAATCACCGCCCGATTTAGGTAGCCATTAAAACGAGGGTGCTCAATCAGCGTTTCAGCCAGCAGTTTCACATAGTGCTGGGTACGGCGAATATGATTGCCTGTTTCCGGGTCTCTGGTTTCAGCCAGAGAACCCATGGCCACCATGGCCACTTCCTGGATCTGCTTGATTTCCCGTGTGCGTTCCGCCACCTGGTCTTCCAGATCCCGGCGCTGATCATATAGCGCCAGATGGGTTTTTACTCTGGCCTGCAAAATCGAGGGGTTCACTGGCTTGTGAATGTAGTCGGCGGCACCCAACAAGAATCCTTCGACCTCGTTGCTGCCATGTCTCTTGGCAGTCAGAAAAATAATGGGAATTTGCCTGGTTTCAGGATCAGACTTGAGGCGGCGACACACTTCATAACCATCCATGTCAGGCATCATAACATCGAGCAGAATTAGATCAGGTTTTTGCTTCGCAACAATCTCTAAGGCTATTTTGCCATTGATCGCAGCCTGAATGAAATAGGCCTCGGATAGTATCCCCTTTACGACATCAATATTTATCGGGGTATCGTCCACAACCAGAACTGTTTGTTTGCCGCTACTCAGATTCATTATCACTGTGCCTCGCGCAAGCTATCTACGATGCCACAGAGAACATCAGCGGCGGCATTAAAATCATATTTACTAAGGTGGTATTTTAACAGATTGAGGGATCTTATAAGATTCCGGTCAGCAACTCGCACCAACAACCTCTCAACCGCCTCCTCAGCAGTGGAATCAAAATTGCCGATCTGTTCCGTCAAGGCATCCAAGGCTGGTGCCAGGTCAACAGCGGCATGCTTCAGTTGGTCAGAAGCATCTCGATAGCAGGGTTTGACCCACCTGGCAATGGTGGCATACATGTCCTTTGGATCAATGGGCTTGGCCACATGATCATTCATGCCCGCCTCTTGAGCCTTCTTGCGGTCGCTAGTCATGACGTTTGCGGTCATGGCGATGATAGGTAGATCTCTAAACTGCTCATCCAGGCGGATCATGCGTGTCGCCTCGTAACCATCTACCACTGGCATTTGCACATCCATCAGAATGCAATCAAAGGGGGGATTAGCCGCACGCACCAAATCAACCGCTTCCTGACCATTATTGGCGATGGTCACAACCAGTTGTGCCATCTCCAACAGTTCATATGCCACTTGCTGGTTCATCTCATTATCCTCAACCAGAAGGATTCGTGCGCCACGAATATCAGCCGCTATATCAAGTCCCAAATGCCCCCTCGTGTCCTGTATTTGGCGCGTGATCTCCATGTCTTCAGATAATCCAAAGTTGGCCGTAAAAATAAAACTACTGCCTTCACCAAGTTTGCTTTCTGCCCGAATTTCGCCTCCCATCATCTCCGTCAACTGCTTGCTAATGCTCAGACCCAGACCAGATCCACCATATTTACGTGTGGTCGATGCATCTGCCTGACTGAAGGATTGGAACAGCTTACCCACCTGTTCCTCAGTCATACCAATACCAGTATCGGTGACCAAAAATTGCAGCTTCACTTGATCATTAGTAGTCTCCAAAGTCTCCACTCGCAAGACTATCTCTCCCGTATCAGTGAATTTTACGGCATTGTTGGCCAGGTTGATCAGGATCTGCCCCAGGCGCAAGGCATCTCCCACCAGGTTATTGGGGACTGCCGGGTCGATGGCAACCAACAGTTCCAGGCCTTTTTCCTGAGCCTTGACCGTAATCAAGCTGGTCAAATTGCTGATGACATCACCCAAGCGGAAGGGCGCTGCTTCCATATCCATCTTGCCTGCCTCAATCTTGGAAAAATCAAGAATGTCATTGATGAGAACCAACAGTGCGTTGGAGGCATTGTGGATTTTGTTCACACAACTTGCCTGCTTAGAGGTTAGTCCAGTCTGTAATGCCAGGTAACTCATACCAATAATAGCATTCATCGGTGTGCGAATTTCGTGGCTCATGTTGGCCAGAAAATCTGATTTGGCACGGGTGGCAGCTTCAGCCTCGGTTCTGGCCTGCCTCAGGCCCAGCTCAATTTTTGCCCGTTCCTCAACGCGACCAAGTATCCCGCCAATCTGACCAAGGGTCGCGACCAAAGTCTCATCAAGGTTAACTATCTCAGAGGCAAAAAATTCCAGGACGTATGTCACTTCCCCATGCACCATGACCGGTATGGCGAGACCAGTCTTAATACCGAGTTTGCGGGCCTGTTCTGCCCGGGGAAAGTTAGAGTGTTTGGTCACATCCAGAATCCATTCAAGATCCTCACGTTCAAAGGCACGACCAGGTAGATCAACCTCTTTTTTGAAGGGCATGCTATGAGTGATTTTTTGGAAAGCAGTGTACTGCCTGTTGCCGGCGGTATACCAGATATCGGACGGGATCAAAAGATTCGAATCCTCATCCGACACCACGTATGCATGGCCAATCGGCCAACCCAGGAATTCGCATATAAGGTTAAGAACATCCTGAATCACCTGAGTCTTGTTTGTTGCCGTATTGGCAATCATGGCCGCATCCCTAAGCATTATGATGAGAGAGGCTTTCTTATCCAGTTCAGCCTCAGCCATCTTGTGCTCAGTGATGTCGGTTCGGATTGAGACGTAGCGGTGTGGCTTGCCACTCTCATCCATGAAAGGAACAATGGTCGCCGCAACCCAGTAGAATGAACCATCCTTGGCCATATTCTTGACCTCTCCCTGCCATGTCTTACCATTGGCGACGGTCTGCCACATGTCTTTGAACACCTCCGGCGAATGCTCGTCAGACTTAATGATGCGATGGTTCACACCGATCAGTTCTTCCCTGGAATAGCCACTGATTTTACAGAACTTGTCATTAGCGTAGGTGATAACCCCCTTGATGTCGGTGGCACTGACGATGGCATGTTCGTCGAGGGCAAACTGTTGGAAGCTTATCTCCTTCAGCGACTTGGATAAGGCCTCGGTTCTCTGCTCAACGCGCTCTTCCAGTTTGTCTCTGGCACGCAGCATTATCCACGCAACTCGACCACCCAGCGTCAGTGTCAAAAGCAGGGCAGAGATGGTAAGAAGCAGGGTAATTCCAGTGATGATCAATAAGCTCAGACGCAGGCTATAATACTCGACCAGTGCCTCATCTACATCAATTTCTGAGGCCATGCCCAAGCCTAAATAAGGATCCCATACCCAGGCTCCAAACACCGGAACACCACGATAGTCCCGGTAGCCATCGTCCGCATCAATCACCATACCTGTTTGCTCTTTCTGCACACCTTTTAAGGCCGCATCCAGGCTCATTCGAATGACATCCTCAGCCATTCTGGTAAAAGGTAGTTCTGCGTTGGAAACCTGAGGTTTAAAACCATCCAGCATGTTTCCACCAGGATCACGAACCTCAATACCCCCGTGTTCACCATGCCCTTTTTTCAGCAGCCCAATGCCAAACAGTTGCTCCTTGAACCGGCTTTCGGTAAGCAGCAATCCCTCTTGGCTGATAAGATAACTCCCTCCAGATTGGCCAATGCGGCCAGCCTGCATGATCTTGGATAACCGCCCATCAGGCCGCAGTCGTTGTGCCAGGACTGCCAATACGATGCCATCCAAATCTCTAATCGGTACGGCGAAAAACATGGTCAGTGGTTTCTTCACATCACTGGAGCCTGCACCATTTTGAGCACTGATAGCTACATCCGAGCGAATGGGAGGAATAAATACTGCCTCACCTTGGAATGCCCGGGCCAAAAGCTCTGGTTTTTGCTCAGCGATGATATTTTTCGTGCCCAGGTTGGCGTTTCGTCTGGAGCCTATGCTGACGGCATCAGGATCAATGATAAAAAAACCAACCTTGCCGAATTCAGCCTCACTTTTCTTGAAAAATGCACGAGCTTCTGACAGCGGCTGTGACTGTTTGAGTGCTTCAGCCTCTGCCGGTACATCCAGCAGCCGTTTGGTAATAGCAATCAACTCTGGATCACGCCCCAGCTGCATCAGGAGATTCTGATGTTCACGAACCCAGAAGTTGACTCTCTCCATAGTACTTTGGAGAACCACTGCCAGATCACCCCGAATAGTATTCAAGGTGGTTTTATGATTTTGTTCGAGAGTGCGCCAAACCAGCGCCGCAACCAGCATCACCACCAGACTCATTGTTAGCAGCGAAATTACCCGGAAACGGGCTGCACCGAAATAGTGCGCCAGTGTCTCGTCTGATAAGCGACGTGGAAGCTCCAATGTTACAAACAGCATCAGGAGAAACAGCAGGATGGCGCTGATAATCAGCACAAAGATGCCGGATTCAGCCTGATCCTGTGCGAACCCATATGAACCCGACAGGATAAGCAGCCAAGCTGATACCACTAAGAGTAAGGAGGTTTTCTTGGTTAGGGACATTGCTGTATGAAATATGAATGAATTTGCATTTACGCAAGAACACACGCCTGATGCTTCTTTGCGCAGCAATCATGGCGTGCATTGTAATGCAAAACACACAGACCTAAACCCAATTTTACAACTAAACCCAATTTTACAATTAAAGATAATTCAATTATAGGATATTTTATTGACCCTGCAGACCGCTATGACACCCCGTTTGCTATCAAGACAGGGACATAGCCTTCTTTATCGGAGCGCTGAATATGCCTAACCAGCCAATCCTTGAGAAATTCTAGCAACTCATCGGTAATATCGGCATCACCAGCATCACCAGCATCACCAGCATCAACACGCTGCTTGAATGCCATCACCTTGGCCTTTAATGCTTCATGCTTCTGCTTATGCTGATCACAATCAGCAAGTGGATACCCGTGTTTCCGCATCAAACGCTCCTCATAATCAAAATGATTTACAGTATAGTTAACCAGTCCTTTGAGTACTCGTTGCACTGCGGTTGTCCCCAGATTTCTGCCCAGCACATGGTGCAATTCATTCATCATGGATACCAGTTGCTGATGCTGGCGGTCTATTTCTGCAATACCAACGATTAAATCATCGCTCCAGGGCATTAGCTCGGTTCTGGATGCCTTGAGATTGTCCAGTGCTTCACCATCAATTTCAAAACGATCCAGTAGCGCACGCACCTCACTGGCCAGTGCGGCAACTTTTTGGCTGGCCTCGGAGGAGGCACCTGCATCCTGAGCGGTCTGTCTGGCAACCTCATTCACATTGCAGATATTGCGATTAATCTCTACAGTTACTGCACTCTGCTCCTCCACCGCAGTGGCAATCTGAGTCGTCATCTCATGGATGGTGGCAACGGTGGATGTAATTTCTTGTAGCGCTTCACCTGCACTTGCAGCATGCGATACACTCTCCTTGGCAGATTTACCACTACGCTCCATCACTGCAACTGCCTTATCCGTGCCACTATGCAACTGATCAAGCATCTGGTGGATCTCCTGGGTTGATTGCTGAGTCCGCTGAGCCAGACAGCGGACCTCATCCGCCACCACGGCAAAGCCACGGCCTTGATCACCCGCACGGGCCGCCTCAATTGCAGCATTTAGCGCCAGGAGATTGGTTTGGTCCGCAATGCCGCCTATGCTCTCCAGGATAGAATTGATGCTATTTGCACTCTCTTCAAGCTGCTTGATAACCCCGGCAGCCTCATTTATCTCATTCGCCAGCAGGTTAATGGAGCCAATGGCTTCTCCAACCACATAGCGGCCAGCTTTTGCTGCCTGCTGTGCGGTATCAGCTGCTACAGAGGTATGGCTGGTGTTTTGGGCCACATCATGCACAGTCGTAGTCATTTCATTAATCGCAGTTGCGGCTTGATTGATCTCATCAACCTGCTTGCTAACCCCCGATTCTGCATGCTCACTGGCAACCAGCAGTTGCTCACCAAGTTTGTTCAAGTGGGCGCCAGTAGTGGTAATTGCCCGCACCGATTGTCCAACATCCACGGCAACTCGGTTGAGGGCTTGCGCAAGATCCGCTATCTCATCTTTCGACTGGAGTTCAATGCGATAGGTTAGATCACCGCACGCCAAGGAATGAGCTGCCTCAAGCAGCTCATCGATACCATGCTGCAATGCTTGGTAGAGCGCAGCAAAGAAATAGAGCAGGAGAACAAGCACTGCAATAAAAATAACTGCACCCGCAATCTCTTTGCTTTGGGCCTCATCACTTCTATCCTGCAGCATCTGGCTCAAATAAGGCAGGGTTCGGTCATAAAGAGCAAGATTGGCAGCTATAGCCTTGGTTCCAAGTGCAAAATAGTCGCTGGCGGAGATGGTAATCTGACTGGTTGCAAGGATCTCCCTCTCTGTCATGAGACGGAAATTCTCTGTTGCTTTTACAGCATCCTCTACTGTTCTGGCCAAATCTACCTGTAGCGTCGGATTGAAACCAAAGGCATGTGCAAATCCTTTTTCCATATTTTGTTTGGCTACATTGAACCGGTCGGTTAGTAGCGAAAGTTTGAGCTTTTTATCCGCTGAGAGTTCACCGGCCGCAATTGCACCAGCACCGCCACCGCGAGTCTGCCCTATATTCTCAACTACAACAGGGATGAATTTAATCAATGATATTGCCAATGCATTGGTGTCCGCTCCAGGATCACTCGTTAAACTGGCCCCATTGCCGATGGTATTGGTGTAATCAATCACATCAGCAATTAGTATCGTGTGCTTGGAAAAGCTGGCGGCAGCTGACATCGAATTTGCGCTGGTTGCTAACTGTTGCCACTGTTTTTGCAGGGTTGCAACTTCCTTCCCCGTAGTTAAACGTTGACCAAACTGGGCATCAACCTCCTGCAATGCAGAAAAATCTTTATTTACCTGTATTGCCTTGGCATTCATCCTGGCGCTGAATGAGTTATCGCCACCAAGAAAGATGTTGGTCATGCCCCGGTGCTGAGCAAGATGTTCAACCAGTTGCCTGAGTGGCTCGATATATTCAAGGCCCTGGCGCTCAAGTTCAGCCGTGTTAATGGTGCGCCGCAACTCAGTGCTGAGCAGATAACCAAACAGCAGCATAGGAATCAGGAAAATCACCTTGATCAATAGAAATTTTGTTCTGAAACGGAATCTATTTAGCAAGCTGATGACAGGATAGAGCAGCATGTTCATCTGAGCACCTCTGAATTTAGACAATACATCGAATTAGGAATGACTTATATTGATCTATCGGCACCATTGGCATACGCTTGAGTTTTACTTACCACCCCTACACTCATGCCAGAACTACCTGAGGTTGAAACCACCCGCAATGGTATTGAACCCCACCTGCTGGGACAAACCATCCAGGGCATCATCATCCGACAGCCCCGCCTGCGCTGGCCTGTTCCACCACAGTTAAAGCAGCTATTGCCAGACCAGCAGATCCACGCTGTTGAGCGCCGAGCCAAATACCTGCTGCTACGGATGGACAAAGGCACTCTGATCCTGCATCTTGGCATGTCTGGCAGCCTGCGGATTCTGCCTGCTGATACTGCACCAGGCCCACATGACCATGTGGATCTATTGTTCAACAATCAATGCCTGCGCCTGCGTGATCCACGCCGTTTTGGTGCTGTACTCTGGACCCAGACAGACCCGGCGGAGCACAAACTTATTCGCCACCTGGGGCCAGAACCGTTTAGTGAACAATTTAACGGTAGCTACCTCCATGCCCAATCCAGGCGTCGCCGGATTGCAGTTAAGAACTTCATCATGGACGGTAAGGTGGTGGTTGGGGTTGGTAATATCTATGCCAGCGAGGCTCTATTCCGTGCTGGCATTTGCCCCACCCGCTCCAGCAACCGCATCTCGAAAGGACGCTATGAAAAACTAGCCTGCGATATAAAGGAGGTACTGCAAGAGGCCATTGCACAGGGAGGTACCACATTAAAAGATTTTCAAAGAGAAGACGGCAGTGCCGGATATTTTGCGCAGCATCTACATGTCTATGGCCGCGAGGGTGAGCCATGCCGGAACTGTGGACGACCAATCATTAAACAACGGATCGGGCAACGCTCCAGTTTCTATTGCAGCCATTGCCAAAGATAACTAGTTAATGAAATCCCACAAACCATACAAACAAAAGTTCACCACCATCAGCAGCCAAACCATCTTCCCACTGCTAACAGAAGATGAACAACATTTTATCCGTACTCAAGCTGAGACCATGCGCTTTACCCTCCAGGAGCTGCGGCAGGTCTGCGAAATAACCAGGGATTTAAACATGTGGGAGGGCGCAACAATCCAGCAGATCTGGCCTGCTCTTGAAACAAAAAAACACCTCATCAAAGAGCTGAAATCCCATTGGGCAGATCTCAAAAATAATGCCATCCAATACCCGGATACACAGGACAGCAGCAATCTGCCAACACAAAAGCTCAAGCTGGCAACAATAGCAAAAGAAAGACTGGGTTTAGGCTATTGCCCGGTAGCCTCGCCCCGCACCCGCTGCTGTAACCTCATGACCCTGGATGCCATAGACAATTGTGGCTTCGACTGTAGCTATTGCAGCATCCAGGCCTTTTATCATGAGAACAAGATATTTTTTGACCAGGGCTTTGCAGACAAGCTACAAGCTCTGGAACTGGATCCAAATGAGACCTATCACATCGGCACCGGCCAGTCTTCAGACTCGCTGATGTGGGGCAATAAGCACGGCATTCTGGACGCCCTGTGCCAATTTGCTCATGCCAATCCCAATGTCATCCTGGAGCTGAAAACCAAGTCAAAGAATATCAACTACCTGTTGGAACATGAAATACCACCCAACATCATTTGCACCTGGTCCCTCAGCACACCCACACTTATCAGCAATGAAGAACATCGCACTGCTACCCTCGAAGACAGACTGGATGCAGCCAGACAGGTGGCAAACCAAGGCATCCTGGTAGGCTTTCACTTTCATCCCATGATCCACTACAGTCACTGGCAAGAGGACTACTCAGCCATCTTCAGCTCCTTGCAAACCATGTTCAGCCCACCGGAGGTGGCCCTTGTTTCGCTCGGAACCCTGACCTTCACCAAGGGTGTGATTAAACAGATCCGCCAACGGGGATTAAAGAGCAAAATCCTGCAACTGCCACTGGTTGAAACCAGCGGTAAACTGTCCTACCCAGATGAGATGAAACTGGAGATGTTCTCCCATGTCTACAATAGCCTCAGCACCTGGCACGATGAGGTTTTCTTCTATCTGTGTATGGAGAATAACCGACTATGGCAACCGGTGTTTGGGTATGAATACCCCACCAACGAAGATTTTGAAATAGCCATGAAGCGCCATTACATGGGCAAGGTCAGAGGTATTGACCCCACCATTACAAACAGATAGCCGCGAAGAAAATAGCACCGTTTATGGATAGAAACTACTTCGGCGTAGCCAGCGTCAACTTAGCCCGCACCACCCCTGGGATCTCCTCTGCATTAACATTGACGCTATCAATCTTCACCACATAGGAACTGGTCACCGATGTTAGCCAGGCAACAATCTGGTCAAACGGTGCATCTTCCAGCCAGATTCGCGCTTTCCGGTTACCCTCAGGGGCGATCCGTTTCATAGAGTCTTTGACGCCGTTACTTCGGCTGGTTGTACTCACTACCGCCAGCAGGGTATTCCCGCCTTTACCACTGAGTTTTTTTGCACTATTGGCTTTGTCCCTAAGAGCATTGGCCTCCTGAGCCACATTTTCCAGATGCATCTTGAGCTTTTTCTGCGCCTCAACCCGTGAGATAAGCAGCTCCCGTTGCATCATGAATGGCTCCACCAGGAACATGTGCCCCCCAAGTACCACTACCGACACCAAGGCGAAAAGAAGCATCCGCTGCTCTCTGGATTCAAGATTAGCCCACCAGCGTCTCATGACCCACGCTCCTGCACCATAATACGGCCATCCACGCCATCCTTGCGGGTTATAGCAGACAGCACAACAACCTCTATTTCACTCTCACGACCTTGCAACAGTTTCTGCTTGAAGGTCTCAAACTGGCTTAGATCAGTGCCTTTCAATCTCAGCGTAAGGACTCCACTCTTAAAACTAAGGCCCACCAACTTTAGATCCTGCTCTGAACGCAGTTCATTGCCGCTGGTATACAGCAGGGCCAGAAAGGGGTCAGAGCCACGGCCATAACGACGGCGCAACTCCTCTAATCTGCGGCTGGCCTCCCTGCTTTCTGTGCCACGTATAATCTTTTTCACCTCTGGGAAGGCAGCGCGGTATAGGGTTTCAATATCCTTTGCCAGAACCCTGTCCTCTTCCATCAATTGCCAATGCTGGTAACCCATGCCCCCCATCTGCACCAGCAAGGCCAATAGCAACATGACAAGGGCCACGCGCCAGGGCCTGAATGAGAGCAAGTCAGCACCTTGTTGGCCATAGTCGCCTTGCAGCAGATCAAGCTTATCACCCCTGGCAAGGCTTGACGCCATCAGTGCCATCCCTGTTTCCGGTACAGGGGTAACGTCAACCTTACAACCGGTAAGGGCCAGCTTGCTGGTATCCGGCTCGCTGTCGCCACCGTACCAGACCCGCAGCCTGGGTCGACGATCTTCCTGTTCCCGTAGCAGGCGCTCAACAATAGGCAGCAGGCAGTCTAATCCCAGCTCCATGCCCTGATCATGACCATACCGTAACAGTGCCTTATTATCCTCGATTAGGATGCTCCAGGTATCCTCCTCCCAGGGCAGCAATAGTGGCGCAGCATAGACATTGGTCGGTTTGATTTCCAGTTGTGCCAATACATCCAGATATTGATCCAGGCACTGCCGCCGAATAACAGCCACCGGCATAGCTCCATCACTATCCTGCACTCCCCGGGCAAAGTGCAGGGTTTCCACATCTTCCGCCAACTGGTCTTCCACCGCATAGGGTAAGGCCCGCGCAATACCAGAGGCATTACGGGTAGGCAGGGTCACCTGGGTCAACAATACATCTGCACCTGGCACCAGCAGGACAACCTGCTTCCGGCGGCATATATTGACCAGCTCACCGCCATTGCCACGCCCCACACCGCTCTGGGAACTACCTTTTTTATTCACTACCAACCACTCGAATTGATCGGCGGAAAAACGGATTAAAATATGCTCAGCCACTAAAAGTATCCTCGCGTAGGCGCAGGATTATATGCATTTCGTTCTCATCATCCCGATACAGCAGAGATGAAATTCCCACCTTAGCCCTGCCAACATAGGCACCACTTTGCACTCTAAAATAGTCACTCGTCAAACCAATCCCAATCCTGCTGATATTTTTTAACCCCGCCAGGGCTGGATGTTTCATAAACTCACCAATATCTTCAAAGGGTTCAGATTCCCTTGAGTTAATCAATAAATCTGCATCCTGATCCGTTAAACCAGCAAACAGGCATTGCAACACCTCAGATGGAGCGGTGTTGATATTAATATCCACCCGCTTGGGTAAGGCACTGACATAAGGGACGAGTGCATTATAGACCTCCGGGGTAAAACCCTGCACCAGCAGCAGTTCACTGGTGTGAACCATAAGGCGGTTGGCGGCACTGTAAGGTGTATCAAGAGATTGATATGTACTGTCTTCCGCGCCACCAACGGTCATGGGTTTGTCATCTCTATCCAGCCAGTCCAGCACGGCATTAGCCAGGGTTGAATCAAGCTCCAGCTTTTGCAACAACCGCGTAAAGCGCTCCAGATCCAATACGCTTGGCTTCAGTTTCGCATCCAACAGGTTGTTGAGATTAAACAACCCTTGTTGATCAAAAATCTGCCCGGAGACAGCACCACCTTCAACTGGAATATCCTCAATGGAGCCAGTCCAATCCTCAGCCAAATGATCCGTTTCACTCTCCTTACTATCCGCTATTAATATCCCTTTGGCCCAGCTCTCAACCCCCAAAACATGCTGCCACGCCTGATCAGAACGCAACAGATTCTCAGTCCGCCGAATATCAATCATCAACCGTGAACTGATTGCCACAGATGCAATAGTGGCAGCAGCCACTACTAGCAATACCGTAATCAGCGCGATGCCTGATGATTTATTCATGATTAGTTTGGCATGGCAAAGGTACGAGTAACAGTACCCCAGTCATCCAGCGTCAAAACCAGTTCCACCGCCTTGGGCAAGGCATCATCAGTTGCACTTTCACCACCAGTGGGTGGCCAGTTACTGACCCAGTCCTTATCCAGAAAACTGACGGAAACATCCTTCACTCCTCGCAGCAACACCATCTTCTGTGGTTCAGCACCGGCCGGCCGGTCTAGAGCAGACCAGACCAGCCGTTTCAGCTCTTCCTCTTCAAGCTGATAAGCCACACGGTAAAGTCCACTGCGGAGTGGCCGGCGTGGATTACTGTTTCCTCCACGCGTAAAAGCGAACAAATAATCAATACCTGTACCCACTGCCAGGGCTGGTTCCCGCTCGCCGTACTCACCCCTGACGCTACGAGGAGCCATATGTTCAAGATCCTGTTGGAGCAGCAGAAATGCCATCTGGGCCTTTGCCAGTCTGTCTGCTGCCTGCTCAACACGATCCCTGGCCTTTAATACAGTTCGCAACCCACCATAAGCCATAACCGACATCACAGAAAAGATCGCCAAGGCTACCAGTACCTCAACCAGGGTAAAGCCTCGACTTCTATTAAGCATACTAATTTGCAGCCTCAATATAGCCAGTCAGATGAGCATACACAGTCTCCTCATCCTCCATCCGCACCTCTACCTCCACTCGCATTACATCCAGGTCAGCCGTCTGACTAAGCTGCGCCTGCCAATCCCAGGTACGGCCAGCCATCTTTTCCACCCCTTGCTGCCCCCCCAGGGCCGGGGTATCGTCAGCCACCCGTAACAGCGCCAACTGATTCTGTGCCACCCAATGGGCAACGGTCTTATTTTCCAACCTGGCCTGATTGGATACAGAGCGCCCAGTTGCTTCTATCAAAGCAGCCATGGCAATAGCCAGCACCGCCAGCGCCACCAACACCTCTAGCAGACTGAAGCCAGCTTCAGCTTTGTGGCTGCCAGTTCGCATTAATTTGCCGCTGCCGCAATCATTTCAATTTCCCCATTCGCCTGGGCTACAACGATGTAAGGCTCAGAGTTATCGGCGGCATAGATACTAAGTTGGAATGGTGCAACCTCACCATTGGCATAAAACCTAATCGTGGGGGCAGGCATGTTCTTTTTATCCTCTACACCATCATCATCCAATGGCACAGCAGCAGAGACAATTACCTGGTCATCCTGTCGCAGTACCAAGGCCCAACCCTGTGGTAACTGCCGCCGCTGTAGCAGATCATCTGCACTAAATGTCTCCCAATACTGCTTGCCCTGAAAAAGAAAGCGATAAGCATCCTGTTCAACTAAAACCCCAATCTCACGCCCTTGCAGGATAGCCTCCTGAGCAGCCAGACCCATTAGCCGGTACAGCCGCTTCGACTCATTCTCAAGGGATTGAGCTGGATTGCTAAACCCAATACTCAGCCGGATAAACCCTGTTGAAATCAGGGCAACGATAAATGCAGCAATCACCAGTTCCAGCAGGGTAAATCCGGCTGCATGGTGCTTCTGGATGGGGGGTTTGTGGCAGAAGGGAAGGCCAGTGGTCGAGGCCTCACGCATCAATTACTCTCCTTCCCAGTTTCCAACATCGGCATTTACGCCCTGACCACCTGGAGAGCCGTCTGCCCCAAAGGAGTAAATATCATATTCACCACGCGATCCTGGCTGCAGATAGTTATAGACAGTACCCCAGGGATCTTTTGGCATCCGATCTAAATACCCTCCCTTCTGGTAGCGTGCTCCGTTTGGCAGATTACCAGGAGCAGTGACCAGAGCCTCAAGCCCCTGGTCACTGGTAGGGTAGGTAAAATTATCCAGGCGGTACATATCCAGGGCCGCAGAAATATTACGAATATCAGACTGCACTCTAGCTATACGAGCCTCATCTGGTTTATCCATGAATTTTGGCACCACATAACCGGCCAGGATGGTGATGATCACCACCACCACCAGCAATTCGATAAGAGTAAAACCGGGCTGCGCCAGCAACCTCTTTGTATACTTATGCCTGTTGGCAAACATCTCGCTACTACCTCCAGATTCCCGTTAGGGATGGTTGTCAGAATTACTGCTGGTGTTTTTCAATATAATAAATGAAAAGGTTACTATTAATATAGCATTCACCAGACCTCAAGATTCTCCCTCATATTAAAACAGCTGAATATTTGCTAAGGTTACAGTCAGTTAAGGTAACTCCTCAATAATTTTGCATACCAAATATGGCAACTCAGTTTATTAGCCGGTTTCTACCCGCCATGGCAACCATTGGCGCCACCACACTGCTTGCGTATGTTGGCATGATGAACCTAAAGACCTTCCAAACCAATCAACCATCACTCAATAACGGTACCACTGCAACACAGAATCAACCCAGCCCATCAGCAGCCGAAGATGGTATTAATCTTAGCCAAATCCCCGGTTGGCACCTGTTTGGACACGCAGAGGAACAACCCGTAATCGAAGCCCCACCAGTAGAGCGCGTAGAAGCCCCTGAGACGCCTCTGGAACTAACCCTTCAAGGAACCCTGCTTGGCAAATCCACCACGAATGAAAGCTGGGCAATTATCAGTACCCCTGACTCCAAACAAAAGATGTACAAGATAGGAGATGAAATCTCCGGCGGAGCTGTTCTGTATGCTGTGGAGGCATTTCAGGTCATCCTGACCCGCAATGGTCGGCATGAGTCATTATCTCTGCCACGACCTACGATGGATGAATCCGAATCCACCATGACACTAGATCTTGCCCCGCAAACTCGCCAGGAACCCATCGCCCCAATCCCTGCGTCACTGGCATCCGAAAATTTGACTCCAGCAGAAGAAGAACAACGTGCTTTGTTCGAAGAAATGAACAGGCTTAAGCGAGGGTTCTCTACCCAGTAACCTATTAGATATATTTGAATCCACCTCCATTTCCCGCATAATGCGCCGGTTGGCTTTATACTAGTGTAAAACCGTTACAGCCCTTTGTAGGAAAACAAACTGAACCCTATGCTACAAAACCTGGAAAAATCAGCTTGGCATGTGCGCACAATGCGACCTCTTTCCAGGTTACCACGCCTACAATTACTGATTCTGACTCTGGTTATCTCTGTTCCAGTCTGGGCAGGGACTTTGACCCTTAACCTGAACAATGCCGACATCAGGGTTCTGATCAATACCGTATCTGAAATGACGGGCAAGAACTTTATCGTCGATCCCAGGGTAAAAGGCAAGGTAACAGTAATCTCATCCAGCCCCAGCAACCGCGATCACATCTACGAGATATTCTTATCCGTTCTCAAGGTACATGGTTTTGCAGTAGTACCCAGTGGCGATGTGTACAAGATCGTCCCCAACACCATAGCCAAGCAAGACAACATTCGCACCCTTAGCGAGGTTCAAATATACGGCACTGATGAAATCGTAACCCAGGTAATAGAGGTTAAACATGTATCTGCCTCTCAACTGCTCCCCATCCTGCGCCCGCTAATGCCGCAACAGGCACACCTGGGAGTACACGCAAGCAGTAACACCCTTATCATCTCCGATACCATTGCCAACCTGAACCGTATCATGGGCATTATCAGTCGCATTGATCGCATTGGAAACCGTGAGGTTGAAGTCATACCCCTGGTGTACGCCACTGCCGCAGACCTGGTGCAGGTTCTCAACTCTCTGCGCAGTGCCGGTGGCCAGAAAGGGCAACCCCCACCAGGCCAACAGCCCACTCTGGTAGCCGACCCGCGCACCAACAGCATCCTGCTGGGGGGGAACCCGGAGCTGCGCCTGGAGATACGCGCCCTGATTGCCCACCTCGACACCCCGGTTACAATGGAAGGTAATACCGAGGTTATTTACCTTCGCTACGCCCAGGCCAAAGACCTGATGACTGTACTGAGCGGTATTGGCACCAAACAGCTTGAAGCAGAGAAAGAGCTGAAAAAAGGCGCCAGTGCCAAGCCCCAGTTTGACATCCAGGCAGACGAAGCCACCAACGCCCTGGTTATCACAGCGCCGCCACCGATTATGCGCTCCCTGAAAAACGTCATTAATCAGTTGGATATTCGCCGTGCTCAGGTCTATATTGAGGCGGTTATTGCGGAGTTGACGGATGAAAAAACTGCTGAGCTTGGGGTGAAGTGGCAATCCAACACCCCCGTAGATAAGGGCTATTTTGTAGGAACCAGCCAACCAAGCATCAACCTGACAGACGCTAGGGTCGGCTTTAATCTGGGTTATTTCAGCGGCGGCAGCCTGCGTGCCCTGGTTCAAGCCTTTGCCGGCGACACGGACACCAACATCCTCTCGACCCCTTCGCTGCTCACCCTGGACAACGAAAAGGCCACCATACACGTGGGGGAAAATGTCCCTTTTGTGACTGGACAGTACACCACCACCGGCGGCAGCGGCGACTCCACCACCCCGTTCCAGACCATTGAGCGTCAGGACGTGGGCCTCAAGCTCTCTGTTACCCCGCAGATAAATGAAGGCGACACCATCAAGCTGGAGATTGAGCAGGAGGTATCCAGTGTCGCTACCCGCGCCGATGTGGAGGGTCTAACAACCAAGAAACGAACCCTAGAGACCACCATCCTGGTAGACGACAAACAGACCATCGTCCTGGGCGGGCTGATCAAGGACAACCTCAAGGAGACCGTATCCAAGGTGCCCCTTCTAGGGGACATCCCCCTACTGGGACACCTGTTCAGAAGCACCAGCACCACCTCCAATAAGACCAACCTGATGATATTCCTGCGCCCAGAGATCATCCGCAACCGGAACACCAGCCTCCGACTAACCAACACCAAGTATAACTACATCAGACAGATGCAGCGCTCAACAGGAACCAACAGCAAATCCGGGGGCATCAATCTACTGCCTAATAGAGACTACCCACTCATGCCGGCACTACGAGACGGGCAACCAACAGAAGTGCAAGAATCTGCACCGCAGACCGATACCAACGACAACAACCAAACAAACTAGCGCTAAATGCCTGAGCCCATAAGTGACCAGCAGGACAACACCAGGCCACAGGAACCGCTACCCTACAGCTTTGCCAAACGACATGGGGTACTAATAAAGGACTGGGGCGAAAAACAGATCACCGTTGCTCACCTGCAAGACTCCAGTGCCCTGGCACTATTGGAGGCCCAGCGTTACACCGGCATCCCGGCCAGCTTCGAGACCCTCTCTGAAGATGAGTTCAACATCCTGCTACAGAAAACCTACGAGCAAGGTTCTGCCCAGGCCCAGCAGATGATGGATGACATTGGCGATGACCTGGATCTGACTGACATCGCCAATCAGTTACCGGAACCTGAGGATCTACTGGAAAGCGCCGACGAAGCCCCAATCATCCGCCTCATCAATGCCTTGCTGGCAGAAGCGGTAAAGGAGGGCGCCTCCGACATCCATATCGAACCCTTTGAAGACCGCATGGTAGTACGCCTGCGTATAGATGGTGTACTGCGCCAGGTACTGCAACCCATGCGTGCTCTGGCCCCCATGGTCATCTCCCGGCTCAAGGTCATGGCCAAGCTGGATATTGCGGAAAAACGCCTCCCTCAGGACGGCCGCATATCATTGCGCATAGGTGGTCGGGCAGTGGATGTGCGGGTATCCACTCTACCCTCCAGTCATGGTGAGCGTATCGTACTGCGCATGCTGGACAAGCAAGCCGGTCGCCTGGATCTCAAGCACCTTGGGGCAAGTAAAGAGGAGTTGGTGGCGATGGAATCACTGATCCTTCGTCCCCACGGGATCATCCTGGTTACAGGCCCCACCGGCTCCGGCAAAACCACCACCCTGTATGCCATTCTCAGTCAACTCAATGATCGCAAGTGCAACATCCTTACCGTTGAAGATCCAATCGAATACTACCTGGACGGCATTGGTCAGACCCAGGTAAACCACAAGGTCAAAATGACTTTCGCCCGTGGCTTGCGAGCCATTCTGCGCCAGGATCCTGACATCGTCATGGTGGGGGAAATACGTGACCTGGAGACAGTAGAGATTGCCGTACAAGCCAGTCTGACCGGCCACCTGGTACTCTCTACCCTGCATACCAATACAGCAGTGGGCGCCATTACCCGCCTGCGCGATATGGGGGTAGAGCCATTCCTGCTCTCATCCAGCATCATCGGTGTAATGGCCCAGCGCCTGTTGCGCAAGCTCTGCTCAGACTGCAAAGAGGCCTACACTGCAACCAAGGCCGAACTGGAGGCTCTGGATATCCAACCAGAACAAGATGAAAAAGTAACCCTTTACCGGAAACAAGGCTGTAAAACCTGCAGCTATCAGGGCTACCGTGGACGCATCGGCATATTTGAGCTGGTTACTGTGGATACACATATGCAAGGTCTCATCCACGATAGTGCTGGCGAGCACGAATTGGAAAAGTATGCCCGCACCTATTCAAACGGCATAAGGCAAAATGCTCAAGAGAAAGCCATAAATGGGGAGACCAGCCTGGAAGAGGTGGTACGTGTGGCTTATGAGAGCTAGGTAATCAAACTTGGGCGCATTCGAATATCAAGCCCTCGACCAACAGGGTCGACAAAAAAAGGGCATTATCGAGAGCGATACCCCACGGGTAGCGCGCCAGTTGCTGCGGGATATGGGCTTAACGCCGCTCTCCGTAGATGCCGTCACCAGCCAGGAGTCACGCCTGCCAAACACCATTGGGGGCGGACGCAGCCTCGGCACCCGCGACCTGGCCCTCCTGACACGCCAGCTCGCCACCCTTAGCCAATCCGGCATCCCCCTGGAAGAAGCCCTGCTGGCAGTATCACAACAAACCAGCAAATCTTATATCCGACGCATCATCCTGGGCGTCCGAACACGGGTACTAGAGGGGCAAAGCCTGTCTAATGCTCTGGGCAATTTCCCCAATGCCTTCCCAGGCCTATACAGGGCGACCGTAGACGCAGGCGAGTCCTCTGGCAAGCTGGACTTTGTCCTGGAGAAACTGGCTGATTATGAGGAAACGCGGGAACAGATGCACCAGAAGGTACAGCTGGCTATGATCTACCCGGCGCTGCTAACCACAATATCTATTCTGATAGTAATTGGGTTGCTCGCCTACGTGGTACCAGAAATCTCTGTGGTATTCGAAAATATGGGACAAAAACTGCCAACCCTGACCGTTTGGCTCATCAGCGCCAGCAATTTCCTGCTGGAATACGGCCTCTACATGCTCGCTGGGCTATCCGTCATGGGCCTCACTGGCACTGCCATGTTACAGGTCAAAAGCGTCCGCTTCACCCAGCAAACCGTACTGCTAAAGCTGCCATTGGTTGCTCGCATCATAAGGGGTTCTAATGCCGCAGGTTTCACCCGCACCTTGGCCATCCTTACTGGCAGTGGAGTGGAACTGCTGGAAGCCCTGCGCATCGCCAGCCAGGTTATACCTAACCTGCCTATGCGCCAAGCGGTAGAAAAGACCGCTGCCAGAGTAAGGGAAGGTGATAGTCTGAGCCACTCATTAGGGCAGACCGGGCTTTTCCCCCCCATCACCGTTCATCTCATCGCCAGTGGCGAATCAAGCGGTCAATTACCCAGGATGCTTGAGAGCGCAGCAAACAACCAGCAACGAGAAGTACAAACCATGACCGAGATGCTGGTAGGTATCTTTGAACCCTTGATGATCCTGTTCATGGGCATCATTGTCCTGTTGATCGTAATCGCCATCCTGCTACCAATATTTGAGATGAACCAGTTGGTTCGGTAGGAGCAGTTGCCAACCGCGAATCCATGACGATACCATATCCATGACTACCAATAAGCCATCCCCTGTCACCAGTGATTACCTCAATCAGCTCCGTGAAGACATCATAATTATCGATAAACTGCGCGGACACAATCTGCAATTCAACACTACCTGGGGGCTATTCTCACCCAAGAATGTAGATGCAGGCAGCCGCCTGTTACTGAATCACCTGGATATAAACGAGGACGATAACACCCTTGATCTGGGCTGTGGTTACGGCCCTCTGGGGCTAACCATGGCCAAACTGGCCCCTCAGGGAAAACATCTGCTGGTTGACAAGGATTTCGTGGCTGTTGAATACAGCCAGAAGAATGCCCGACTTAACAGGTTGGATAACACCGAGGTCATCCTAAGCAATGGCTTTAACCAAGTGGGCGACAGGAAACTTGACCTCATTGTCTCCAATCTGCCAGCCAAGACTGGCAAGGAGCTATATTATCTATATTTCTATGATGCCCTTACCCGACTCAAACCAGGGGGGCGGATTTATGTAGTGGTAATATCAGGCCTGCGAAAATTTGTTGCTCGCGCCTTTCAGGAGGTTTTTGGCAACCATAAGAAAGTAAAGCAAGGCAAGGTTTACACGGTGGCCATGGCGGTTAAATCGGAAGCCATTAGCTAAAGCTTAAACCCTCCAACCATAGATTGCAGCTCGTCCGCCAACCTGGTTATTTTGGCACATGATTGAGAACTGAGATGCGTCTGCTCTTGGGCAGTTTTTGCCACTTGGGAAACAGTACCGATATTACTGGTTACCTCTGCCATAGATACGCTTTGCTCCTGGGTAGCAGTGGCAATCTGTTGAATTCGGTCTGTCAGGCCATCTATCACCTCTACGATTTTCTGCAGGGATTGACCTGCCAGGGCTGCCAACTCTGAGCCATTCTCAACCTTGGCGCGACCTTCCTGCATGGATTGTACAGCAGCCTCGGTGCCATTCTGGATATTCCGGATCATATCGGCTATCTCCTTGGTAGCCTCGGTAGTGCGTGTGGCTAGGTGGCGTACCTCATCGGCTACAACCGCAAAACCTCGCCCCTGCTCGCCAGCACGGGCTGCTTCTATAGCTGCATTTAGCGCCAGCAGATTAGTCTGATTGGCAATGTCATCGATTACAGAAACAATTTTATCAATCTGAGTAGAGTGCTGCGCTAACTGTTCAACACTACGCGCAGAATCAGATACTGAAGCAGCTATACCTTCCATCCCCTCAATGCTGCGATGCACAACCTCACCACCATCCAGTGCGACCTTACTAGCCTGACTGGCGGCATCAGCTGCCTCAGTGGTATTGCGGGAGATATCTTTAGAAACAATTTCCATTTCATTAGCAGAGACCGCAACAATCTCAGTCTGCTGGCTTTGGTGTTCCGCGCCTGCTGTAACCTTGTCTGTGGCCAGAGAGATATCAGCACTTGATGCCACAAGACTGTGTGAGGTACTGGCAATCCTGCTGATCATGCCATTGAGATTATTAGCCATTTGGTTCAGTGCCGAATAAAGTTCACCGATCTCATCCTTTCGTTTGTTATGGATATGCTGGGTCAAATCCCCTTGAGCAATGGTAGTCGCCACCCGAGTGACCCGCCTTATCTGCTCCAGGATACCATTGCTGATCATTAGATAGAGGCCGATAAAGGCGAGAATAACAACCGCTATCATTATGCTCACATTCATCCGGACATTACTTTGGTTAACATGAGCTATGGCAGCAAACTGCCTGGTCAGACCATCACTTAACTTGCGGAGATTATTAGCGCTGGAAGGTACATCGTACTGGGCCTGCCAATATTCATCAGAGCCTATCTCCGCATTGGTCAACCGGCTTACCGAGGTGTTGAATTCAGCAAACGCCACCTCAATCTCGGTGATTTTATCCAACACAACCGGATCCTCAATTCCAACAAAGGACTTAAACGTAGTCATTGTGAGATCAGCCGGATACTCCCCACCCGACTTAAGGGCTGCCAGGGTCTGTCTAAAAATAACGGCAGCAGTCTCATACTCTTTCAGACTGGGATCAAGTCTGGCTCGCCCCACTGCGGCATCGGCAGCAAAAAGCATGGAGAAGCGCCTGATCCCCAACATATCACCCACCTTGAATTCCCGCCCCTTTATCGCAGTGTGGCATGACGCACAGCCCGGTGCCACCGCATTGTCAGCGGTATAAAAACGCAGATAGAGTTTACCATCCTGCTCTATTTCCCTGAACACCTGTTGCTTAGGATTGGCCTTCAGCGCCTGAAATGCCTCTTTATCTACAGTGTCCTTCAGCCCCTGCTTGGGATTCACCGGGTCATCATTGATGATATCAACACTGAAAATGCCACCCTCCGCAAATTTCTCTCCCACAATGCGGGCAAAAGTAGCGGGGAAAGGCAGGGCTTGATCTGACTCATTTTCCGGGTGCATAGAGATCTTCATGCCCTGTTTTTTTGCCGGGCCAATAACCACGCCCGCATAGGTGCCACGCATGTTGGTGATATAACGATTAAGTTCGCTAACCTGGGATTCTGCGGCCTGCAGGCTGTTTTTTGCCAAAGAATAACCTAAAACAGACTTCGCCATAGCCTGGCTCAACATACGCTGGCGGCCAGCAGTATTCACAATATCTGAATCGGCTTCGCTTTTATTCAGGGAATAATATACTGCTCCTCCAAGCAATATCGTTATCAGTGTAATGCTGACAATAACCATCGCCAGCTTATTTTTTAGTGATAGCGCGCCCATAACCGTCCCCATTTATTCGAAATTAAGAGTATGCAAGGTATAATTTCCTTATCGGCAGTGCATGGGTAACCTTTAAGGTTTAGAGTAAAGCAAGCATGATTGACTGGAATAAAATCACCACGGTGTTTTTGGACATGGACGGCACCCTGCTGGATCTGCATTTTGATAACCACTTCTGGCAAGAGCACGTCCCTCTGCGCTACGCCCAAAGTAAAGGGATCACTCCGGATGCAGCAAAGCAGGAGCTAAGCTCCAGATACAGCGATGTTACCGGTACCCTGAAATGGTACTGCCTGGATCATTGGAGCCAGGAATTAGGATTGGATATCATCCTGCTCAAAGAGGAGGTAGATCATCTAATAGCCATTCACCCTCACGTAATAGATTTTCTTGAGCAGGTGCATGCCAGTGGACGGCGCACAGTATTAGTCACCAATGCCCACCAGAAAGCCCTGCACCTGAAGTTAGAGCGTACCCAATTAAGCGGCTATTTCGATGCTGTGATCTGCTCCCATGACCTGGGACTGCCAAAAGAAGACCCGGCCTTCTGGTACAAGCTGCAACGGCAAGAGCCGTTTGACCTGGAACACACCCTGTTTGTAGATGATAGTCTGGCGGTGCTCCAATCCGCCCGGCAATATGGATTCCGCTGGCTATTGGCCGTGCTGAAGCCTGATTCCCGTGGGCCAGTCAAAGATACCGCTGATTTTCCCGCAATCCATGACTTTTCTGAGATCATGCCCATATAATTTTCAGTCACGCTGGATTAGCAGGTGACAAATTGTGATAATGCCACGCTGCCACAATTTCCATTAGCGAGAAACAGCCAGAATGTACAGAGAAGAGATAAAAGTTTTGGATTGCACCATCCGCGATGGTGGCTTGATCAATAACTACCAGTTTACCGATGATCTCGTGAAGGCCGTCTACCGATCCGCCTGCGATTCAGGCGTCGATGTCATTGAGCTAGGCAAGAAATTAGCCGTGAGCGATGAGTACACGCGGGACAAATGGGGCAAATGGAATTTCTGCGATGACGATGACATCAAGGCAGTGGTTGACTCCTACGAGTGTGACAACCCACCTCTGGTTGCAGTCATGTTCGATGTGGGACGGGTAGATATGGATGGACTAAGCCCACGCGACCAAAGCCCATTTGATATGATCCGCACCGCCTGCTACGTGCCTGACATAGAGAAAGGCATCGACCTCGCCAGACGTTCCAAGGATCTTGGTTATCTGACAACCATTAATATAATGGCACCCTCTGCGGTGATCCAAGACGACCTGATTGAGGCATTAGTAGCTGTAAGCAAGGCAGACGAGGTTGACTATCTCTACTTCGTTGATAGTTTTGGTGCCTTCTATTCTGAGCAAATTACCTCCTACATTTCGCTCTACAAGAAATATGCACCCAATAAAGAACTGGGGTTTCATGCCCATAATAATCAGCAGCTCGCATTCTCCAATACTCAGCAGGCTATTATTGATGGCGTAAACATGCTGGATGCCACCATCAACGGCATTGGCCGCGGTGCAGGCAACTGCAACCTGGAACTACTGCTGAATTTTCTGCAAAACCCCAAATTCAACGCCAAGCCAGTCTATAAAGTGATTCAGGAGGAATTTATTCCCCTGCGCAAACAAATCGAATGGGGTTTTAACGATATCTATGGCATCAGTGGGCACTTGAACCAACACCCACGCGCAGCCATGAAGCTGAGAGCAAGCAAAAAGAACAAGGATAACTGTTACGATTTTCTGCTTGAGTCAAGCAAGACTTAACCGTACTAATCAGACATATAGGTAAACTGCTATGCCAAAACCAGAAAAACACGTTTTCGTCTGTGTTCAGAACCGCCCGGATGGCCATCCAAAAGGATCCTGCAATGCTCGGGGCGGCGCACCGCTGGTAGACGAATTCCGTCGCCTGTTTGAAGAGAAAGGACTATGGGGCCGTTTTCAGATAACCACTGCCGGCTGCATCGGCCCTTGCGAAGAAGGCCCAAATGTCCTTATCTATCCTGAAGGTATCATGTACGCCAAAGTAGAGGTTGAAGATATAACAGAGATCATCGACCAGCACCTGCTTGAAGATAAGCCGATTGACCGGCTGAAGATATCTGAAGAGATTTGGCACTGATTGTTTCATAACTTTTCACCACAGAACCGATGCATACCAGTACTGCTCCTGGCACTGCTTACCGCATGTAGCGATTCAGCAACAGAGTACTCCAGCCACCTACTGATATTTGGTACCGTAGTAGACATCAAGCTTCGCGGAGTAGGTGAGAGACGTGCCACTGAAGCTGTAGCAGCGGTGGATGAAGACTTTCAGAAGATGCACCGGGACTGGCACGCCTGGAAGCCGGGCGAACTAACTAAGCTTAACCGTAGCTTACCTGCTGGTGAACCACATAGCGTCAGCGCCTTCCTGTTACCACTGATCACCCAATCTCAACAGCTGTTTGAGCAGAGCGATGGGCTGTTTAATCCAGCCATTGGCAAACTGATTGCCCTGTGGGGCTTTCACAGCGACGATCTGCCATCCGGCCCCCCTCCACCATCCGAGGCTATAGCCAAGCTGGTAGCACAAGTACCAAGGATGGATGACCTGGAAATCAACGGGAATCAGGTACGCAGTAACAACCCTGCTGTGGATCTTGACTTTGGCGGTTTTGCCAAAGGCTATGCCCTGAATATTGCGATAGACCGTCTGCGGGAGTTCGGAGTGGACAATGCAATCATCAATGCCGGAGGCGATCTCTGCGTCAGCGGAAGGCATGGCGACAGGCCTTGGAGAGTAGGCGTAAGACACCCGCAAGGACAAGGCCTCATTGCCTTAGTAGATACATTGGACGGTGAATGTGTCCTTACATCAGGCAACTACGAACGCTACCGGGAGCATGCTGGTGTACGTTACCCCCACATCCTTGACCCCCGTGATGGGCTGCCGGTGCGGCACATAGCTTCTGCCACAGTGATTGACAAAGATGGCGGCGCGGCAGATGCGGCGGCTACAGCACTGACGGTAGCAGGCCCAAAGGATTGGTATCCCATTGCCAAACAGATGAAACTCAAATACGTCATGCTGGTCGATGAAGATGGAACCGTTTACATGAACCCAGCCATGGCAGCGCGAATGGATTTCCAGGATCACGAACCAGAGAGGATCGTCGTTAGCGATCCCTTGTAGGAGCGGCTTTAGCCGCGAAGAACATAGCGCCGTTACTAGCCGTAAGAAACAGTCTTACCACACAGCTTCACAGCAGATGAGCATCAGGCACAAAGGTTTGATCGGTCATAGGCGGTCTGACATAGCCACAGCTATCCTTCCGTTTTGGCAGCTTAATAGCCTCTGGCGTCAGATCCTCATATGGAATCATGCCGAGCAGATGAGCAATACAGTTGAGCCGGGCGTGCCTTTTTATATCTGAGTCCACTACGTACCAAGGTGCCTGCTTGATGTCAGTATGGGCAAACATAACATCCTTTGCCTTGGAATACTCTAACCAGCGGGAGCGTGATTCCAGATCCATCGGGCTTAGCTTCCAGCGCTTGTGCGGCTCCAGCAGTCGGCTCTGGAACCGGCGTTCCTGCTCTTCATCGGAGACCGAGAACCAGTACTTGAGCAGGACGATACCGGAGCGAACCAGCATACGTTCAAATTCCGGGCAGGAGCGCAAAAACTCCTGATACTCCTCATCAGTGCAGAACCCCATAACCTTCTCCACTCCGCCTCGGTTATACCAACTGCGGTCAAACAGTACCATCTCTCCCGCTGCTGGCAGATAGGGCGTATAACGCTGGAAATACCACTGGCTGGTCTCCCGCTCTGTGGGTGCTGGCAATGCTGCTATCCGGCAGATACGAGGGTTCAGATGCTGACTAATGCGTTTTATCACCCCTCCTTTGCCAGCAGCATCCCTCCCTTCAAAGATCACTACCACCTTCAACCCCTTATATTTTATCCACTCCTGGAGCTTGACCAGCTCAAGCTGGAGCCTGAACAGCTCATTTTCATAGACACCCTTATTAATTTTGGCGGGCTTTGATTCTGACGGCTTGGCTTTACTATTCTGTTTTTTCTTGGCCACGGTAATCCCCTTAATCAATGAGTCTGTATCTTGGAAAGGATCCTCTATCCACTGTCAGTGTAGTAGTGTAAGTCATAAAAACACAGCAACATGGAGCCATAAAAAAATATTTGATTTGATTTGACCAATCGCTTAGTGATATTGCGATACCATGGCTTTAAAGTATTTGTTACAAAACTGTTATTTAACAGCCCGCGATAACTTCTTGTTGTGACTGCATTCAGACCCACTTCTCGACTTATACTTGCATCATGCAGGACTATAGCCTCAATATTTAAACAATGGCTGTCTAGATTTGTGCTTCTGCTTTGCCGTCAGCTCACCAAGTTCGTCCCATATCATCGGGAAAAGGAAACCTTGTATATGCTGCCATGTGAGAGGCTCATTAGCTTCAGAATATGCAACGTCATGTGCTATAACACACCCACACTACCGCTACTAAGTATAAAACCAACTTTAATATCCTTCCTTGACGCATGCGCATGTTATGCGCACAATAGGAACATGCAGAGAGGAATTAAAACCATGCCTAAAACCAGAATCAATTTGAGTCTAGACCAGGATCTTGCTGACTTCGCAAAAATATTTGCATCTGAAAATCGCACTACCTTTGCGGACATAGTAACCCAGTATCTATTGGCCCTGAAAAGGGAAGCTGAGGGTAAATCAATGGAAACAATCCTAGCCCATCCAGCCTTTAAAAATGCAATGGCAAATGCTCAGGATAAACTGCGCACTGGAACCGCCAAATGGCACTCATACGATGACATGTTTAGTAGCTAATGGAAGCGAAGTTTGAAGAGGCTTTCTTGAAAGCGCTCAAAAAACATGCCTCAATAAAGAGATTGGTCAAGAAAAAGGTTGACCTAATCCTAGAAAACCCTCTGGCTTTTGGCGAACCATTAAAAGCCAACTGGCAGGGCTTTTACTCATGCCCAGTGAAGCGTAACTTTATCATCATTTATTTATACTGCGAGGCCTGTCGCAAGAAAGGTGACGATGCTGTAGTTCTGTGTCACGACTGTACTATAACTGAGAACAGCACCGTTAAATTCGTACTGTTAGGGCCTCACGATGAGGCATACGGAATCTAGCATGGCGCATGAACTTACAACTGGTAACTCCACCCCCAACCGCCTATCACGCCTCATCTCTCGCCTAAAGCTGCCGCTCCTTACCTACGTCCATATAGGCAAAGTGCCTACTTTTAGTTCAGCCAGGTAACGCCTACATGCCTGCTCAGTTCCCGCATTGACCCAACACACCCTGCCTGTCCAATCTATTAACGCCATGGCCGCTTCTTTGCTTCCTGCAATCACGGCACCTGCATATACATATGTATATATCTGCCAGCTCCGCCTCCGTATTGACCAACTAGACCTACAATGGTTAAATAGACCAACTCTTCACAGGAGACCTCTTCTTATGATCATCAATATTTCACAAGCAAAAACCAACCTCTCAAAGCTAATTGATATGGTTTATCACGGAGAAAAGGTTGTAATAGCCAAAAACAATCTACCCATAGCAGACCTTGTCATACATAAACCAACAGGCAAAAGAAAACTTGGATTATTGCAGGGGAAATTAACCGTACCTGACAACATCATGGATGAAGATGAAGAACTCAATGACATGTTTTACGGAAGCAAGAAATGAAAATCATTATAGATACTCACATCTTCTTATGGGCAATTTCCGAACCACACAAGCTGTCAGAAGATAACCTTACTCAGCTAGAAACATTATCAAATATTATCTATGTAAGCTCTATAACCATAGTTGAAATAATGATAAAAAATGCTATAGGCAAATTGAATATTGATGTTGATCTTGTAGAAATAGCAAAAAATAGTGGTTTCGAGCTACTTGATTTTAATGCGCATGATGCAATGGCGCTTAAAGACATGCCATTTTGCCACAATGACCCATTCGACAGAATGCTAATCGCACAAGCCATCAATAAGAAATATCACATTATGAGTGAAGACAAGAAATTCAGGCATTATGCCTGTAAGCTGATTTGAGACCCTGTCACTGTTGCAGATCCACTGAATTCACCTTGTAGGCTATTAAGAATAGCATCTCCTACCCTTCCTACTATCTCACGAGCTGTCAAACCATCATCCGCAAGTTCATCAAATAAATGCGGACACCCATTATTTGAATTAGTAATAACTTATTGAAATAATAAACGTTATTTTTGATTCAAATAATGGGTGTCCAGGTTTGTTTGTGGCGATATATTTTTCCTATTCTCGTACAGCCTGCTACTCTTCGCCAAACCAAGCCACTTCCATTTCTAACTGTTCCGCTGCTTGCGCCATAACCTTATCTGCAGTTGCCAGCGCTTTTACGGATATTTCATGAGCAATACTCAAGTGCAGCGCATCCAATGTACGTAAGGCGATGGCCGGAAGACTCTCGATCATCAACTCTGCATCAAGAACATGCTGATCCAGTACCGCGTAGTACAATAGATGACCGTCCTGGCAATCCTGTTGAAACTTTGCATAAAGCTCTTGCACTTGTACGCTGGTCAACAACTGCATTCTTTGCCGCCGAGCCAGTAAACAACGAAATTCCGTCTTCGTTAGACTGCTGATACAGGTTACGTCCTGTTGCTGCATCCAATCGGCAAAAGAGTCAGACCCTGCTTCTGGAAGATACCACTTCGCCAGAGCGCTGGTATCGATATACGTCATCCCCACTAACGCTCCTCCCGGTCGCACCTTTGCAACACATAGCTGCCAACTTCCTGATAAGGAAGAGCATCCCGCAACGCCTTATGGCTGGGCCTCTTTTTCTTCTCTTTAATTGGCAACACCCTGGCTACTGGTTTATTGTGCCTCGTGATGATCAATTCGTGCTCTTTGCTGATTATAGAATCCAAATTACCCAGCTGATTACGCATCTCACGGATAGATAATGTCCGCATGGTCACCTCTCATTGTTATGTGCTGCGTTTCTCCAACTGTAGCACATTCTGTGCGGTGACGGAAAACCTCGTCTCTTTTAATATGAAATAATACTGAATCGAGGACAAATCATTGACCATTGTCAATACCTACAGACTGGCTACTCATACGTAAGCTGGGAGAAAGCAGGTTTGTTGGGTTTGTTCGAATTAGATGGCTAAAGAATTCTAGCAGGAGCAGCGGATAGACTTTTCCAAAAAGGTTGATCTATACACCATATGGTGTACAATTAAGGCGTGCATTTTAAACAAGAGGATCGATATTATGGCAACCAAAGTACAAACAAGCATACGTCTTGATGCCGACAAATTTAATGAAGCTAGAGCAATCTTAGCGCAGCTCGGCATGAACTTTACAGAGGCCGTAAATATCTTTACCAGCATGGTGGTTGCAAAGCATGGACTCCCCTTTGATGTCACATTACCGAGCGCAACAACTCGAACTGTCCTACAAGACATTCGTGCAGGCAAGAACCTGGAAACAATTCAACTAGAAGAGCTACAACATAAAACACTGCACTCTCAGTGAAAAGTCTCTCGCGCCATAAACAGTTCATAAAAGACATGCGATCCATGCGCATCACAGACACGCAGGCAACAAAATTATTCTTGTATATTACTATGTTACTTAAAAATGAGGCATTGCCCAAAATAGCAAGAGACCATAGCCTGCAGGGGGAATGGATCGACTTTCGTGAATTCCATATCGGAGGTGACACACTGGTTATCTACAAAACCAATGATCAAAATGTTTATCTTGCTCGCGTGGGCAGTCATGCGCAGCTATTTAAATAACAGCCACCCCCAGCCGCCCAGCAAAACCTACTGCCAAAATGCTTCACAGTTGGCAGCTACTGTTTTTCCTCTATACCTAAACGCACCAAAATAGAGGCAAGATGAGCAGGAATTGCACCTCGCTTACCATCTCGAATTGCCCTGCCTGTCCAATCCATTAACGCCATGGCCGCTTCTTTGCTTCCTGCAATCACGGCACTTGCATGTCCATATACATCGTAATCAGTAAAGCTGAAGGGTATTCCGGCAGCGTGTTCGTCAGTATGATTTCCAATAAAAGGGGTCATAACTGCGATCACGATTACGCAGCATCTAGAGATCGAACAGCCAAAATATCAGATCCAGAGACAGGTCGAACATCATCAGCATCCAATGTTACTAGTGCTTGGGTTTTACCAGATCCAGTAACAAATTCGACTTCGACTCCATTTGGTTCATAAATCTCTACTACTGCACCGGCATCTCCGCGACATAAGTGATTTTTAGGTAAATCTTTTTTTAAAACAACCGTATCTAATATCTTCAATCTCATATCTCATCTCCAGGATATGCCGTAACAAACCTTGGGCGCTCTTCCCCATCAAGTATAATCCATACCGTTACGATATATGCAGTTTTGTTAAACGGACCGGTTAGCGGGCCATTTATTTCATATTTACAGCCATATTCTGACTTTTCAGTCCTGTGAACCTGTTTTTGAAGGAAAGAGCGAAGATCCTCTGACAGAAGATTCCAATCACTAGCTGAATAGCCAAGTGATTGAAAGAACGCTGCCTTAAATCTGCCAACCGGGTGAGAAAAAGAAAGCAAATAATCCCTTATTTTCGCAGAGGGTATGAGTGCTTTTTCTGCATGTGGTAACTTCATTCTGAATTCATGTGCCATCTCTTTACACTTTACATCCACAACAGATATCGCAGCCAAGTTAAGATACCACCACCCCCAACCGACTCTCACGCCCCATCCCCCGCCTAAAGCTTCCGCTCCTGCTCACGCTCCTTACCTACGTCCATATAGGCAAAGCGCCTACTTTTGGTTCAACCAGCTAACACCTACGTTCCGGCTCAGTTCCCGCATTAACTCAACACACCCCGCCGCCCAGCGTAAATGCAGATAAATGCAGACACCCATTATTTGAATTAGTACTAACTTATTGAAATAATAAACGTTATTTTTGATTCAAATAATGGGTGTCCAGGTTTGTTGTCACTCAGGGTTCCAGCGGGTCGCTAACCCTTACTGGATAGAGGACTTTCACCTCCAATCATTTACCAGCTTATCCTGGCGCACTGGGTGTCCTTTTAATTTCCTGCTTTTATTCCAGCAGGCAGCCTTATTGCCTTTCGTTCAGGCGCTAAATAGCAACTGGGTGCAGAGTGAACACACGAGCTTTCCTTGAAGCTGCTTTCAGGTCACCACAGTGAAGGGCTTCACGCACGTCATCTAACTTATAAGCATCTTGTAGAGACAGATATGGAGCCCATTCATCTTCAGCATCCATCAATTCCACATCCACCTCGGCAACATACTCACCCTCATGAATGTATCTAGTTTGTAGGCGTTTTCTCATCATTTACGCTCCGTACAGGCATCATTCCAACGATTTGGATCTGGTCTATAGGCTGTCACCAACACAGCAGGCCTATCGTGACCTTTAGGTATTCCCCAGACTACATGAATAGGACGATTGTTCTTGTCAAACTGCAGCACCAAAACAGACGCACCCTTGGGGTAATGCGGGTAGTCTTCTACAAGAATAGCATCTCCTACCCTCCCTACTATCTCACGAGCTGTCAAACCATCATCCGCAAGTTCATCATATCCATGCCCAGATATCCGAACATCACCAGATTCAACAAGCCGTCTTATCTTTTCCAGAGTAGCGCTCAAGTGTCTTACTAGCCTTTTTTTGTCACTGTTATTCACTTAATCATGCTGCCTTGCTTATTCAATAAGAACATAGGCTAGCGTCTAGTGTCACAGCCAATTCATGGTGACCTGGTCAAGGAGCCTGTCCGGGAATAGGAGCCGTAGCGAGGGAAAGCCTCCTAGATCGGTAATGCTTCTTGAGTTACAGCTTGCAAGAAGCTACTGTCAAGCTCTGTGCTTTCAAGAACATCCACCTTAAAAGGCAAGCTGGATTCATCAAACGCTTCTGTCAGCTGGCGTTTCTGTCGGAGTGGCAAGGGTATTTCGACCTGAATCAGGACATCAAGATCAGAATGTGGTTTTAGTTGATTACCTGTAGCTCTGGAACCGAAGATAAAGACCCGTTGTTCCGGGACAAAGGCACGCAGGATACGTCGTACCTGTGCTAATTCACCTGGAAGCAGGTGCAAATTGGTTTTACTCATGACTGGCGCGCTTCCAGCCTTTCCAGCAAATAAGACGCACTGCGCAGAAACTCTTTGCTCTGCGAATAGACTTGTTGCGCCTTATCTTGATTATACGTGTGCGATGCAAGGTTACGCATCATCCGATAATCAAACCATTGCTCAGGAGATTGTAACAAGCCTCGCTCATAGCCAGTACGAATCAGTGTTTTATAACTCATGCTATCAAGTTCAGCAGAGGAGGGAAGTTCAATTTCAAGCTGGCGTTTGAGCATCTTCCAACTCAATTCAAAACTGAACTCGAAATTTTGGATTACTCCTGCAATCAGCGTCACTTGCCAGCTCTTATCAAGCTGCTCAAATTTATCTGATACAGTTATCTCAAGGGCTTGTGCTAACGAAGCTATCGCTTGACGCAAACTACTGAAATCCAGATTATGCTTATTCATAATTCCACGGTTAACCACATAATTCGTCATTATAATCTACTACAATTTGAACCCGCCTGTTACTCGCTTTTTTGGCTCCTCGTCAGGAGTTGGGTTCATAATCGCAAACGGACACAATTATATTGTGTAAATGCGGACACCCATTATTTGAATTAGTAATAACTTATTGAAATAATAAACGTTATTTTTGATTCAAATAATGGGTGTCCAGGTTTGTTATCTATCTACTACTTCCAATGCCGTTGCACCATCCACATCCAGATTAACCCGCAAAACCAGGTGAAATCAAGCTGGGTGGCCTTCGCTGGCGTCTCCTCCTGAAGCGCCACGATTCCGGTGTGATCTGCCTTTGCCTGTTATAATATCCTTTCCAAAAAGCTCCGAAAGCACGACTGGAGGTCGATCTGGAAAATGGATAATTAGATCAAGTGAGCCGCCCATGGCGTTAATATAGCTGCGCAACGTCGATAGCAGCATATCTGACCGGCTTTCTAGCCGGGAAATACTGTCTTGACCAACACCTAACAGTTCTGACATGCGTTCCTGCGTCAAATCCAGAGCCTTGCGCAGGTCCCGTATTGTCATTTCTTCCGCGATTAGTTCATCGGCCCGTGCCGCCACTTTGGCGCGCCGTTCCAGCGGAAGATTGTTCATGATATCTGTGAGTGATTTCATTATTTACCTTCCTTTTTTTTCCCAGTGTTCTAAATGCGCTGTAAACCTCTCATCGGCCTTCTTGATAAGCTGTTTATAAAAACGTTTTTCACCCGTACCGGATTTGTCGCCTGCTATCAGCAAAATAGCTCTCCGTTCAGGGTCAAAAGCGAAAGCCACACGCCAAACTCCATCCGCCGCATCAAAGCGCAGCTCCTTCATGTTTGCATGCTTGGACCCGTTAAGGGTATCGGCCTGCGGCCTTCCGAGCTGAGGGCCAAATGTCTCCAACAGCTTTGCACGTGCCAGAAGCTCATCCTGAACACTTTCTTCAAGCACTTCAAATTCCGGCTCAAAAGCACTATTGAAAAGAACTTTCCATTCCATTGCTAAAATATGGCATCAAATACATATGATGTCAAATACATACGTCAATAGCCCGATTCACGATACCGCCACTCCCAACCGCCTATCACGCCCCATCCCCTTCAACCAGCTAACGCCTATATTCCGGCTTAATTCTCGCAAATTTATGGGTGTCCTTTTTATTGCCCATGACTCAGGGTTCCAGCGGGTCGCTAACCCTTACTGGATAGAGGACTTTCACCTCCAATCATTTACCAGCTTATCCTGGCGCACTGGGTGTCCTTTTTATTGATATATGTCCTTATAATTTTTTGCACTATACCGAGTATCGATATACAATATAGATATGATCAAGAGCTACCGTTGCAAGGAGACTGCAAAACTGAGCACCGGCTATAGTGTAAAACGCTTCATTGCTTTTGAAGGCGTAGCCCGACGAAAACTTGCCCAGTTAAACGCTGCCGCAACACTGAGTTTCTTAAGAGTTCCTCCGGGAAACCGCTTGGAGACATTAAAAGGAGACAGAAAAGGTCAGCATAGTATCCGCATCAACAACCAATGGCGACTGTGCTTTAGCTTTGAAGACGGCAATGCCTATGATGTTGAGATTGTAGATTACCACTGAGGTGAATAAACATGTCCAGCAATAAAATGCACCCTATCCATCCTGGTGAAATCCTGAAAAAGGAATTCATGGAACCTTTTGGTCTATCCAGTAACGCACTAGCCCGAGCTATTGGCGTCACACCGACGAGAATAAACGATATCGTCCGCGAACGTCGTGGCATTACCGCTGAAACAGCACTTCGACTAGCGAAATACTTCGGGACTGATACCCAAAGCTGGATGAACTTGCAAGACCAGTATGAATTATCCATTGCTGAACAATCCGCAAAGGATTCATTGGAACAGATCCGACCAATAGCAGCCACAGGTTAAACTATTAATAGCAACTACATCCCACAAATCACAAGCAATCAGCGAAATGAAGACCTTCGAATTAAGGACTGGATACGGAGCGAGATAAGCAGGAGTTGCACCACGCTTTCCATCCCGAATGGCCCTCCCAGTCCAATCCATTAGCGCCATGGCCGCTTCTTTGTTTCCTGCAATCACGGCACTTGCATGTCCATATACATCGTAATCAGTAAATCTGAAGGGTATTCCGGCAGCATGGTCGTCCTTATGATTTCCAACAAAAGGGGGCATAACTGCACGGGTTGCAGTTGATGGTTTCTCTCCTTCTTTCCGAACTATAGGCCTTTTAGTGGGTGTCCTTATATTTCTTATATTTTTCTTACACCCATCCTCTTTATTTACCCTACGGGCAATACCATCATTAAGGCAACGCATAAACCAAATAATTCTCGCTTATAATTCGCTGCCGTTATTTTTTAAAAAGATCGGCATGGGAACCGGTACGTTCAAAACGAACTGCATCCCCTACAACACAGTAAATCAGTAACCAATCAGATTCGATATGCAGATCGCGGCTGGGCTTCCATTCGCCTTTGAGCGGGTGATCGCCATATTTGCTAGGCAAGTGCGAACCATCCAGCAACAGCGTAAGAATTTCGCGTAACTTATCCAGGTCCTTGCCACGTTTTTTTGCTCTTTTTACATCACGCTTGAACTGTCCCGTGTAAATCGCAGAATACATCAGATGTCCAACTGCGCGAACAGTTCGGTTACATCTTTTGCATGAAATACATCCTCATCGCGGCGAGCTTTGCGAATGGTAGCAGTAGTGAGTTCGTTAGGTATCTCATTTTGCGTGATGTACAACCGCATTAAGTCACGAATAATTTGGGCTGCTGGCCGGTGGTGGTCGGCTGCGACAGTCATGAATCGATCGCGCAACTCCGGCTCCATTTTGATTGACATTTGTACGTCTTTAGCCATGATTTGATCGCTTCGGGTAAGGTTGGTTAGATGTGCATTTTATCGAGTATCTATTAGGTATTCAATAGATACCTGGCGATTGTGAAAATCAAGAATGAATGCAACAAGACCACCGATTGCAACTTTGAAGTTTGCACCATGAATCTATTAACTTTCTGGTGGTTATAGGGGGAGATTTACATCTGCTTGGCACGTTGTCTATTTTTATAAACCGCCAGCATCTGGGCCGCAATAGCAAGCCAAAATTTTTCTTACCGGACATTCCTGAAAAGGCCTTTGACCTCTTAACCTGCAACAAAATGTCAGTGACCATGCAGTTTTTCTTGCAGCCACACCTTTATTAAGGATTGATAGGGTACATCACGGGAGTGTGCTGCGGCCTTTATTGAGTCTAAAAGATGTTGTGGCAAGCGAAGAGAGATAGTCTTTGTTGTCGGCTTCAGGTTAGGCATAACCACCTGCTGAGCCCTGTTCCAATCGAGGTAGTCTGAGGAGTCAGTCTGTTCCCAAAAGCGACGTTCCTCTTCTTCATTAGCAAATTGGGGTACGGCTTTAAGTTGCTTTTGCATAAATCACTCTCTCTTTCTGATGCATATCTCTGGCTGAGATCACACGTATCTTCTCTCCAGCTTGGCGCAGGGTAAATGTGATGTGCAATTGTCGCCTCTCATCTGATTGGCCAAAAGCGTGGAAGCGTAGCTCCTGACCGCCGCACCCGTAAATGCGGACACATTATTTGAATTAGTACTAACTTATTGAAATAATAAACGTTATTTTCGATTCAAATAATGGGTGTCCAGGTTTGCAGGTTTTCCTATCGCATAAGCGCATATTTCTATTAGAAATATTCCAGATAGCTGCATGATTTTTTCCACCATCACATCCTCGGCGGTGATCAATTATTCTTCTATTTTGTGGGTGTCCTTTATATTTTCCTCAGCAGGTTAGACTGCTACTGCAACCGTTGTTTGATGCGATACCGTTTGCCCTGGTTACGAAGCGATTTTTTCGCGCAAAATAACGTGTTTTGGTGGTAAGCGCACAAAATGCTTCCCGCTCGCCTTTTCTCTTTTCTTCAAATCCCAAAAAATAGCTTCAAGATCGTAATTAAATTTAGCTGCGTGGGCCTCTCTTACCTTACGCACCTCATCGACAATAGGGTCAGTCAACATGTTACTTTACCTCTACTAATTCATCAGGTGTGCAAATGATTGGCGGTTCATATCCTGCGGAACGGCATATCTGTTCGATACTGTGTCGAATTGTTGCGTTCGCAATATGACGACAGTTCCACGTCACCAGATAGTCAATACCATTTGTAACACAAATGGCAATGTGTAAAGCATCTTCAGCAGCTTTTGTAGGTACTAGCCCTGATGCCAACATTTCTTGAGCCAATTTCAGTGCATCCTCAGATGCCGCAAGAAGCGTAAGTCCTGTGAGAACTCTTATGCGCTCCCTCGCTGCCAGCTCGTCACCAGCACTAGCCTCATCAATAACAAGTTGAGAGATTGTTAACTCGTACCTCTCTTGAGCACTTACCCACCAATCTTGTGTTACTTGTTGATGCCCGGCTACAACAACATCTCGGCTCTGACGAGCTGTCAAGTAGCTGATGACACTGGTTTCGACGTAAACTCTTGGTCTCATGTCAAGCCAATCTTACAAAATATAAACTCAAACCGATATGAAAGCCACATCAGGATGATACCACCCCCAACCGCCTATCACGCCCCATCCCTTTCAACCAGCTAGCACCTACATTCCGGCTTAGTTCCCGCATTGACTCAATACACCCTGCCGCCCAGCAAAACCGGCTGCCAAAATGCTTCACAGTGGGCAACCACTGCTTCTCTTCAATGCCTAAACGCACCAAAATCGGAGCAAGATGGGCTGGAATTGCACCACGCTTTCCATCCCGAATCGCTCTGCCCGTCCAATCCATTAGCGCCATATAATCGGTAAAGCTAAAGGGTATTCCGGCAGCATGCTCATCTTTATGGTTTCCGACAAAAGGAGTCATAACCGCACGGGTTGTAGTTGCTGGTTTCTCTCCTTCTTCCTGAATTATAGACTCTTCACCATCGGCTTCAAACTGCGCAACACCAAGGGTTTCACTGCAATTTCCTTCACTTCTCCACTGCCTGATTCTCTCAGAGATTGAAGTAAAATCAGACGCTTCCGGCGTTTCTGCCAGACCTGCACGAATCGGATTC
>UOFX01000016.1_pt1 | contig 63814 bp, 69 predicted proteins | sample 1989101 | NCBI WGS metagenome assembly UOFX01 (sample SAMEA4712195, study PRJEB27164) | hydrothermal vent metagenome | biome: marine basaltic hydrothermal vent biome; feature: marine hydrothermal vent; material: mineral | place: Pacific Ocean | collected 2011-06-14/2011-07-23 | depth 1719 m
AATCGATGGGGTCAGACTCGATCGATTCAGTAATTCGATCGCAAACTGAAAATCGATGCGCCTTGCAAGATCCCTTGCTCTCGCAATTTACCCTCTTGTTTTCCACATTTGATCCTAACATTAGCGTTTTATGGCTGTAAGTTTCAAGTTGTAATCCCCAGCTCATTGATAATTAGAAAAAATGGAATCAATCTATTTTTCTATTAGCCTATTCACCAATGGGCAAAATGCGGACACGTTGTCGCCACTCATCAATGGTCAGCAGTGCTCCATCAGCTATATAGCTTTCTTGATGCTCCAAAACCGAAAGGAGTAATGGAGCAATGTTTTTTGGAGAAACATCTTGGGTTCGCACTTGAATCACACTGGGGGATATTGCCTGAGTTGCCGCAAGAATAGCACCAAAATCAAGATCATGGGTCAACACTACGTGATTATTTTTTGCTGCCCATTCAAAAATAGTCCGATCCGCTGTTCGTGGATCACCAATATCTGACCAATGCACGACTTCATGACCATGCTGCCCTAAAAGGCAAACTAACAAGGGTGACAAATTCATGTCAAGAAGGAGTTTCATGCAACAGCCAAGGGAATATCAATTTCCTCAGACCGCCAGGCAGCATATGCAAGTGCTTGCTGAATATCCTCCCTTTCAAGATAAGGATACATCTCTAGTATCACCTCATGAGAGTGGCCTGATGCTACCAAACCAACGACCGTACCAACAGTCACCCGCAATCCTCTGAGGCATGGTTTGCCGCCCATTACATCCGACTCTCGTGTAATTCTATCTATGTTTTGTGTCATAAGTGGTTCCCTTTTCTTGAAAAATCAATGGATCGATGGGATCAGACTCCAATACCACAGATTACTTTCAACTACGTCACAGATTGAGTCCTGATTGCGCCCATAGTGACACGCCGTATGGATAACAGCATCTATTTTTTGCTGCTCAAAGGCCGTTTTAATCGGCTGTTTATCGACATTGTAAGAAACAATGTTATCTAATAGGTGATTTATACGCCATGAATCTGATGTTGAGCGTTTTAATATGACAACCGAATAATTGGGGTCAGAGTAAAATTAAACACCTTTGTAAATCGATGGGGTCATATATGGTTCGCCCCGCGATGCAAGGAAAAAGTTCGTTCGTGACAAAAAGAATATTGCTCCCATATATCCGGCCTTTATTTGAGGTATTTTGATACCTCTGGCCCTGATGGAATCCGCGCATTCCCCCGCCAATATCTCTTTCTTGATTTTGTTGATGAAAAGAATAAGGGGACGCTACCCTTTATCAAATAAAAGTGAAGATTTAGCCAAAACCCCACCCCTCAAAACTTATCAATAATCTTCGACAAAATCACAAAACCGCCCATAACTGTAATCAGCAGCATCATATTTTTATTTAGTGCTGTTTGAATCGTGGTTTGAATTTCTGACCTTAATAGGTCAAATTTACCCTCCAATAAATCAAATTTACCCTCCAATAAATCAAATTTACCCTCTAACTCAACTACACTGCTTGTCACCTCATCCAACTTCTGATTCAGGTGATTAATGTGGTTATACTGGGATTTCAATAAGAGCGTATTGACATCATCCTGGCTTAACCCTTCGCCATTACCAAAGCGCTCTTCAATTTCGCTGACCTTGGGCGAAATCATCTCCATCAGCATATCATCAACCTTTGTTTTGCTCATATCTATCCCACCATTTTTCTACCCAACACAGACTGGCTAATTGTAGCGCAGAAGCACATTTTGCCATAATTCAAGCCACTAAGCCTCATCTTTGGCGATCATGGTGTTAACGAGTAATTCTTCTCCACCCAAGCCCGATACTTCATTATAGGATAATTGGGGTCAGAGTAAAATTAAACACCTTGGCAAATCGATGGGGTCAGACTCGATCGATTTTGTAATTCGCACAAAAACCGACATGTAAAGCATCTTGAAACACTCCTCGCCCTCCTGATTTTCCTCTAAAAAAGGGGACGCTACCCTTTTTTGAATAGAAATGGGGGCTTTACTCAAAAACCCCACCCCTCATAATTTATCAATGAAATCAATGGAATTAAACTCGATCGATTTAATCAATCGCACTTAAACCGCCATCCCTTACCCCCCCCCTAATTTGCCTTCTTACTACAATTATTCCATAGACCGTATTCGTAACCTATCGCTATAAGCTGTGATTATCGCCCCTCTATGAAGCTCATGTCCATGCTTCTTTAATATGGCCAAACAATATCTGGCTTGCTGTCGGGCAGCAATATTAACGATCCTAATAATCCCTTTATGCGGTTGTTGATGGATAATTGCTAACTCACCAAAATCTTTGTCCAAAGTGACAAGAATACGATCTTCACGAGCAGCTATAGCGAGAATTTCATCATCACCAGGATCTTCCCGCCAATCCCCTGCCCACACTGCATCATAGCCCGCTAGCTTGATTTCATCTAATGCACCACCCCAAACACAAGTGTCTAGTAACAGTTTCATGCGGCAGTGTTAATAATGAATGGCTCAACTCGCTCATGTTCTACCAATCTGTGAGCATAAGCTAGGCAGGCTTGAATATCCTCAATCTCCAACCAAGGATAGCCTTCTAGTATTGTTTTCATAGAGTCGCCTACCGCTAACATTCCCAGTACATGCTCAACTGCCAGACGCCGATTCCGGATAATGGGTTTTCCACCAAAGATTTTTTGGTTAACGGTAATCCGCTCTAACAAAGTTTGTTCATTCATCGTGAATGTTCCTCATATAAAAAGCAATCAAGAAAAAAAAGGGGGGCAAGTATCATATTGAAAAACAATGAGGTCAGACTCGACTTAATGAGATACTCATTATAAATGAGACCAAATCTTGACTTCGCACATTCCTTTTTTAGTTCCAAGTGGCAAATCTCAAGATACAAGCTACAGGCCTGAAGCTAAAAAAACTTGTGACTGGCTTGCTTCACCCCTCAAAAACCTCTTCCAAGCGAGTAGCATCCAAAATATTGTCAGCCCACTGCTCCAGCTGCGCCTCTGTAGCCTGGGTGATTTTTCCCTCAACCCATTTTGGAGCTGGCCCAAAGCGTTTTTCGATTAGCCTGATTAAAAGCTTTCCTTCTCCTTTCTGCATGCCTTTCTGCATACCTTTCTGCATACCTTTCTCCATACCTTTCTGCATGCCTTGCTGCTTCCATTTATCCACCCATTGATCTACGCGTTCTGCTAGCATGTTGTCGATCTCCTGCAGTTCTGTGATTTCTGAAATATCCTCTTCCGGCGCCCACTTCTTAAGCACAACTCGATTAATCCATACAACTAACGCCCTCCTTAAGCTATCATGCCGCTTGTCTTTGAGATGTTTGCTCAGGCGGCTTATAATCTTCCGCAATTCCTCGGGTGACGGGCCAGATTCCAACCTGATAATCTCGGCAACAGTCCCCTCTGCCCGCTCTAAATCAGCCTCTTCTATCCTCCCTTCGTCAAGCAGAAAATAGCGTTGGCTCGGCCGGTAGGCTTGCAGACCCCCCGGATAAGGTTCAATCAACTCGGAAATGTCTTTTTTTGCCGTCCATCTACCCTCTCCATTATACAACACGATTGGGAATACTGGAGGCAGTTGATCTTGTGGGGTGATTGTCTTGCTTTTGATCAGATCCTGGTAGAGTAGGCCAGTATAGACCATTATGCGCAAGGCCATCCAAGGGTCATTGCGGCTCTGGAACTCAATCAGCAGATATATATAAACCCATCTTTCCTTTACCTTAACCCGCCAGATGATATCGTCCTCCCGATCTCGCAGATCATCGCTAACATAGTTGCCACTGACCTTCTCCAAGGTGCTAAAGTCAATCTGATTGACCCATTCTTCCTTAACAAAACCCCGTAATAGCTCCGTCACAGTCTCAGGGTGCGAGAAGATCTGCTTATATGCGCTATCATGGCTCACGATACGGCTTCGTCCCTATTAATTGTGAATTCAGGGTAGAGTAGAGGGCAGGCTTACCCATCTGTAAAAATGGCCTATCTGTTTCCGCCCCTTTCGTCTGGCGGTGCCTCAATAGCCATTTCATGGATAACTTCACCTGCCTCCCTCATCAAACCGTGCATACAGTTTTCCATCCTTAGGTTCGTTAACGCCACATCCTTGTGGCTCTACTCCCGCACACGGCTTTCCGATGTTCTTCATACCAATCGATGGGGTCAGACTCGATCGATTCAGTAATTCGATCGCAAACTGAAAATCGATGCGCCTTGCAAGATCCCTTGCTCTCGCAATTTACCCTCTTGTTTTCCACATTTGATCCTAACATTAGCGTTTTATGGCTGTAAGTTTCAAGTTGTAATCCCCAGCTCATTGATAATTAGAAAAAATGGAATCAATCTATTTTTCTATTAGCCTATTCACCAATGGGCAAAATGCGGACACGTTGTCGCCACTCATCAATGGTCAGCAGTGCTCCATCAGCTATATAGCTTTCTTGATGCTCCAAAACCGAAAGGAGTAATGGAGCAATGTTTTTTGGAGAAACATCTTGGGTTCGCACTTGAATCACACTGGGGGATATTGCCTGAGTTGCCGCAAGAATAGCACCAAAATCAAGATCATGGGTCAACACTACGTGATTATTTTTTGCTGCCCATTCAAAAATAGTCCGATCCGCTGTTCGTGGATCACCAATATCTGACCAATGCACGACTTCATGACCATGCTGCCCTAAAAGGCAAACTAACAAGGGTGACAAATTCATGTCAAGAAGGAGTTTCATGCAACAGCCAAGGGAATATCAATTTCCTCAGACCGCCAGGCAGCATATGCAAGTGCTTGCTGAATATCCTCCCTTTCAAGATAAGGATACATCTCTAGTATCACCTCATGAGAGTGGCCTGATGCTACCAAACCAACGACCGTACCAACAGTCACCCGCAATCCTCTGAGGCATGGTTTGCCGCCCATTACATCCGACTCTCGTGTAATTCTATCTATGTTTTGTGTCATAAGTGGTTCCCTTTTCTTGAAAAATCAATGGATCGATGGGATCAGACTCCAATACCACAGATTACTTTCAACTACGTCACAGATTGAGTCCTGATTGCGCCCATAGTGACACGCCGTATGGATAACAGCATCTATTTTTTGCTGCTCAAAGGCCGTTTTAATCGGCTGTTTATCGACATTGTAAGAAACAATGTTATCTAATAGGTGATTTATACGCCATGAATCTGATGTTGAGCGTTTTAATATGACAACCGAATAATTGGGGTCAGAGTAAAATTAAACACCTTTGTAAATCGATGGGGTCATATATGGTTCGCCCCGCGATGCAAGGAAAAAGTTCGTTCGTGACAAAAAGAATATTGCTCCCATATATCCGGCCTTTATTTGAGGTATTTTGATACCTCTGGCCCTGATGGAATCCGCGCATTCCCCCGCCAATATCTCTTTCTTGATTTTGTTGATGAAAAGAATAAGGGGACGCTACCCTTTATCAAATAAAAGTGAAGATTTAGCCAAAACCCCACCCCTCAAAACTTATCAATAATCTTCGACAAAATCACAAAACCGCCCATAACTGTAATCAGCAGCATCATATTTTTATTTAGTGCTGTTTGAATCGTGGTTTGAATTTCTGACCTTAATAGGTCAAATTTACCCTCCAATAAATCAAATTTACCCTCCAATAAATCAAATTTACCCTCTAACTCAACTACACTGCTTGTCACCTCATCCAACTTCTGATTCAGGTGATTAATGTGGTTATACTGGGATTTCAATAAGAGCGTATTGACATCATCCTGGCTTAACCCTTCGCCATTACCAAAGCGCTCTTCAATTTCGCTGACCTTGGGCGAAATCATCTCCATCAGCATATCATCAACCTTTGTTTTGCTCATATCTATCCCACCATTTTTCTACCCAACACAGACTGGCTAATTGTAGCGCAGAAGCACATTTTGCCATAATTCAAGCCACTAAGCCTCATCTTTGGCGATCATGGTGTTAACGAGTAATTCTTCTCCACCCAAGCCCGATACTTCATTATAGGATAATTGGGGTCAGAGTAAAATTAAACACCTTGGCAAATCGATGGGGTCAGACTCGATCGATTTTGTAATTCGCACAAAAACCGACATGTAAAGCATCTTGAAACACTCCTCGCCCTCCTGATTTTCCTCTAAAAAAGGGGACGCTACCCTTTTTTGAATAGAAATGGGGGCTTTACTCAAAAACCCCACCCCTCATAATTTATCAATGAAATCAATGGAATTAAACTCGATCGATTTAATCAATCGCACTTAAACCGCCATCCCTTACCCCCCCCCTAATTTGCCTTCTTACTACAATTATTCCATAGACCGTATTCGTAACCTATCGCTATAAGCTGTGATTATCGCCCCTCTATGAAGCTCATGTCCATGCTTCTTTAATATGGCCAAACAATATCTGGCTTGCTGTCGGGCAGCAATATTAACGATCCTAATAATCCCTTTATGCGGTTGTTGATGGATAATTGCTAACTCACCAAAATCTTTGTCCAAAGTGACAAGAATACGATCTTCACGAGCAGCTATAGCGAGAATTTCATCATCACCAGGATCTTCCCGCCAATCCCCTGCCCACACTGCATCATAGCCCGCTAGCTTGATTTCATCTAATGCACCACCCCAAACACAAGTGTCTAGTAACAGTTTCATGCGGCAGTGTTAATAATGAATGGCTCAACTCGCTCATGTTCTACCAATCTGTGAGCATAAGCTAGGCAGGCTTGAATATCCTCAATCTCCAACCAAGGATAGCCTTCTAGTATTGTTTTCATAGAGTCGCCTACCGCTAACATTCCCAGTACATGCTCAACTGCCAGACGCCGATTCCGGATAATGGGTTTTCCACCAAAGATTTTTTGGTTAACGGTAATCCGCTCTAACAAAGTTTGTTCATTCATCGTGAATGTTCCTCATATAAAAAGCAATCAAGAAAAAAAAGGGGGGCAAGTATCATATTGAAAAACAATGAGGTCAGACTCGACTTAATGAGATACTCATTATAAATGAGACCAAATCTTGACTTCGCACATTCCTTTTTTAGTTCCAAGTGGCAAATCTCAAGATACAAGCTACAGGCCTGAAGCTAAAAAAACTTGTGACTGGCTTGCTTCACCCCTCAAAAACCTCTTCCAAGCGAGTAGCATCCAAAATATTGTCAGCCCACTGCTCCAGCTGCGCCTCTGTAGCCTGGGTGATTTTTCCCTCAACCCATTTTGGAGCTGGCCCAAAGCGTTTTTCGATTAGCCTGATTAAAAGCTTTCCTTCTCCTTTCTGCATGCCTTTCTGCATACCTTTCTGCATACCTTTCTCCATACCTTTCTGCATGCCTTGCTGCTTCCATTTATCCACCCATTGATCTACGCGTTCTGCTAGCATGTTGTCGATCTCCTGCAGTTCTGTGATTTCTGAAATATCCTCTTCCGGCGCCCACTTCTTAAGCACAACTCGATTAATCCATACAACTAACGCCCTCCTTAAGCTATCATGCCGCTTGTCTTTGAGATGTTTGCTCAGGCGGCTTATAATCTTCCGCAATTCCTCGGGTGACGGGCCAGATTCCAACCTGATAATCTCGGCAACAGTCCCCTCTGCCCGCTCTAAATCAGCCTCTTCTATCCTCCCTTCGTCAAGCAGAAAATAGCGTTGGCTCGGCCGGTAGGCTTGCAGACCCCCCGGATAAGGTTCAATCAACTCGGAAATGTCTTTTTTTGCCGTCCATCTACCCTCTCCATTATACAACACGATTGGGAATACTGGAGGCAGTTGATCTTGTGGGGTGATTGTCTTGCTTTTGATCAGATCCTGGTAGAGTAGGCCAGTATAGACCATTATGCGCAAGGCCATCCAAGGGTCATTGCGGCTCTGGAACTCAATCAGCAGATATATATAAACCCATCTTTCCTTTACCTTAACCCGCCAGATGATATCGTCCTCCCGATCTCGCAGATCATCGCTAACATAGTTGCCACTGACCTTCTCCAAGGTGCTAAAGTCAATCTGATTGACCCATTCTTCCTTAACAAAACCCCGTAATAGCTCCGTCACAGTCTCAGGGTGCGAGAAGATCTGCTTATATGCGCTATCATGGCTCACGATACGGCTTCGTCCCTATTAATTGTGAATTCAGGGTAGAGTAGAGGGCAGGCTTACCCATCTGTAAAAATGGCCTATCTGTTTCCGCCCCTTTCGTCTGGCGGTGCCTCAATAGCCATTTCATGGATAACTTCACCTGCCTCCCTCATCAAACCGTGCATACGGTTTTCCATCCTTAGGTTCGTTAACGCCACATCCTTGTGGCACTACTCCCGCACACGGCTTTCCGATGTTCTTCATGCCACAGAAGAAAGGGGACACTGATGGTTTAATGCGTTAATTGATTTAAAACTCAACATTGTTCTCTTCACAGTATTCTCTTCCCCGTTTTGCTCTTCCTCAGTAGCAAGTTACAAGCTGCAAGCCGCAAAGGACGAAAAAACATCATGATTACTCGTGAATTACTAATACAGTTTGCCCTATCTCGATAAATCGGTGATTTTCAAATGCATTTACGATGGCTTTTAAGTTAGCAGCTATTATTTTTTCAAGCTCAGAGTTGCTAATGTTGCCAGTTGCAACAAACAACAACCTTGGTGGTCTACCACTCACCAGAAAAGACTGTACAAAATCATCATCCTTGGTCACGACAATGCTATTTTCACGTTCAGCCATACCAATGATTTCATCATCCGGCGTGCGATTACGCTGTGGCAAGTCAAGCGTGTGTTTCGCCTCATGGCCAGCTGAGACTAACCACGAACAAAACCTTTTTGGCAACTGCGCATCAATAAGAAACCTCATGCTGCGTGACTATCTATCCGTTTGACATGCACGATACGCGCAGCATAGGCTAGTGCCGCAAAGATATCCTCTTTTTCAATATCCTCGTAGTCATTAAGAATATCTTCGATACTCATACCACCAGCCAACCATTCCAGCACGTTTTCGACGGGATATCGTAACCCCCGAATACAAGGCTTACCGTGGCAGATAGATGGGTCAATGGTTATTCGCTCAGTGATATCCATAGATTTCTCCAGCTCATTTGTGATCTGTAAATATTAGCATACTACCGCGCCCCGATTAGTCATAATGTCCTGATCTTTACCGGAGTGACTGGCATTTCTGCAATCTCCTGATCCTCCACCCTTAAAAAGAAAAATCAGGGGACACAATACTTATTTCTCTATCTTTTACAACGCCCCTTAGAGACCTCTTTTTAGCCCCAAAATGGGTGTTTTAAGGAACGAAAAAGCAGTTTCAAGCTGCAAGTCTCAAGCTATTATGAGCTGTAATTTTTCGGCGTCTTTTCATTCGTTTGCTTCAAAACGATCAACTGGGCGAGTAAGGTTGGGATATCGTTTTCTATGATGTCCCAGAGCGTGTCATTATCTATCCCCAAATAGTTTTTAACCCCTCGTTAGACATGCATTGCCTCCTTTTCGATATATGGCCTCAGTTCTGGGCGTAGCGCCTTGTCTGTTACTAAATCGACTGAATGGCCCAACAAATCTTCCAGATAAAATTGCACGCCAAAGTAACGCGCAGACGTTGCAGGCCCATTGTAGGAAACTAATATATCAACGTCACTGTCCTGCCTTGCGGTATCTCTCGCCGTGGAACCAAACAACGCCAAACTGGTAACGCCAAAGCGTTTCTCAAGTTCCGGCTTGTGTTGCGCCAACATTTGTAAGGCTTTTTTCCTGTTCATTTTAGCTCTAATATGATCTTTGCAATGGGGAAAGGGGACGCTACCCTTTTTACGTCGGTCGGGGTCGGGCCATGCTATCTTATTAATTATCATTGATTAGCGCCCCAAAAATAGCTGTTATCACTCCCTATATCCTTGCTTTTACCCTCCAAATGGCCACTATAGGAAGCTGAAGGATCCCGTAATTGATAGTTTTCTTAACTATCCTTCCTTTGGCGACCAGCACGTAGTCAGGCTCGCGTTCTTGTATATTTATTAACTCGTGATTGGTGAACCGTGAGTCGTGATCAGAAGCCGGATATGACAATAGGGGACAGACCACAATTAACCCAGTTATCCACTGACCAACAAGCTGTTCCTGGTGCCACCCATTTTCCCAGTGCATGGGAGGCGGGCCTTTCATCATCAGGTGGGACAGTCTCGATTGATTTAATAATTCGCTGGTTAACTAACACGCAATGCGCCTTGCAACGTCCATTACTCTCCCGATTAACCCTTTTCACACTTCTGGTGTGTTCGTAAGTGCATCTGCGATGGTGATGGCTGTGTCTGGAAACTCTCTCAGCATCTTTTTATCCTGGGTGACAAGCAGTGTATTCAGTTGTCTGGCTAGGTCTATAAACTCACAATCATAAGCAGAGCAACCACTGTTGTTCACCAGTGTCAGTACACGTGGAGTAGGCTTGTCAGGCTGAATAACTGTTAGCCGCTCTTCAGCCAGAGAATATATCTCCACTGCCTCCTCAATTGAAAGCAACTCTTTGCGCAGATAAAGGGTTAATACGTTTCTAAACTCGCTTTGCCATAAAGATGGGACTGGTGCATCAGAAACGAGTCCAATCAGTTTAATAGCATCTTCGGAGAATCGTCCTGGGAAAAAGCAGTATGCCACTACATTAGTATCCAGAACCATCAAGGTCTGCCTCCATTAATGGCACTATCAACTTCTTCCTCGCTAATTGCTCCTGCAGGTATCTTATTACGAATCAGTTTTACCGTTTCAACCCATTCTTCAGGCGTTTTTCTTTTCGGCGCAAGCTTTTCTTCCAGCAAAACAATCACTTCATTATTTATACTGCGTCGGTGCAACTTTGCAGTACGTTTGAGCTCTTCGTACAACGATTCTGGGATATTCTTGATTGTCAGTGCTGTCATGTCATACTCTTCCACAATGAAACCATTATGGTCTCAGTATGGTTTTGTTTTGGTTGTTAGTCAAGCAGCGGAAGAAGGGGTCATATATGATCCGCCCCGCGATACAAAAATCAATGGCCAAACTGGGTCAGACCAAGGTAACATATTGATTATTCACCAAATCCACCCAACTGAAATCTACCCGACTTGTTGGGTTACTATTAGTCACGCTACCGCCATACTGGTGGTTTTACCAGTACAATATTGCCCTTTCCAGCCCACTTTTTGCCCAAATGACATCACATGCTCGATTCAGGAACAATTGGAGTCGATTTCATGGTTTTTAAAGTTACAAGATTCAAGTCTCAAGCTAGATTATTAGCTACAAATTCCAGGCTATGAGTTGCATGTACCCACAATCTTATCCATCTGAAATATTCTTGCAATCTCCTTGCTCGGTACTGTTTTCTGAGCCAAATATGTCCTTAAATGCGAAGTCCGTTTTGGGATTTAAAAATTCCATGCAATTATTTTACACTAAAGAGGCGCGGGCAAAAGCGGCTTAGTAGTTTCAACTCAGGAAGCGCTGATTAATGCAGATTTGCTCTCACACCATAACCGGCAGTTCCCAATTCTCAATCTCCAGTACCACCTTGCCCTGCACATGCCCCTGTTCGATCAGGTTATGAGCCTTTGCTGCCTCTTCCAAAGGAAATGTGTGGCTAACGTGGATGGAGAGTTTAGCCGTGTCGATCCAGCCTTCGCAGCGCTTCAAAATATCGCATTGATGGTTCCGGGCGGTAGGAAGGTCTCGTAGCATGGGCGTAAGCATTAGCTCAAAACCAATATTGAGGTTACGGTTGCGAGCCTCGATCCAGTCAATATCCATACCCGGATTTAGTAGGGTGATCAGGTTGCCACCATAGGCCATGCAATCGATAGTGCGTTTAAAAATGGATGGCCCTACGGTATCCAGAGCAATCTCTATACCTTTGCCGTTGGTCCAGAGGTTAACGGCCTCAACAAAATCCCGCTGCCGATAGAAAATAAACTCTTCTGCTCCCAGCTCTTGCACAAACATGGCCTTGTCTTCATCACTGACGGTGGTGCAGATTCTGGCACCACCAATCCGTGCCATCTGGATGGCGATATGACCAACGCCACCCGCACCACCATGCACCAGAACCGTATTGCCCGCCTGCAATCGACCCCGGCCATAAAGCGCTTCAAAGGCGGTAATCAGTGCCAGTGGCCCTGCTGCTGCCTGGGCAAAACTGAGTTTCTTGGGCTTGGGCTGGCAGATCATGGGGGAAGAAGAGAGCATCCTGACGGATCTTGGTGTCGATGGGGTTTACGCCAGCGGCCATCATCCGCACTTTGACCTGACTGTCGGCTTGGATTTCAGGTTCGGGCAGATCAACCAGTTGTAAGACATCTGGTGATCCTGGTTCTCTCATCTCAATGGCGCGCATTTGTTTGTTTCTCCAAGCTGTTTCCGGTAGGTTGGGGGATCTTGCCGCTCTGCTTGCTGTCATGCAAGTGGGAGGGGGCATTTATTTGGAGTATTAGATTAAAACTGATATAGGAGGTAGCTATGATTGATCGGACTGCATGGGTTCAGGTGGCGGCCATATTGTTGCTCTACAGCTTTGGTACCCCTCTGTTTGCTGGGGATGCCCCCCTTACCTATGACCGCATAAATCTCTCAGCCAATGCCAGTGATGAGGTGGAGAATGACACCCTGGTGGTACAGCTATATGCGCAAGAAGAGGGCCGGAATGCAGCTCATCTGGCCAAGCAGGTTAACCAGGATGTAGCCTGGGCGGTTAAGCGCGCCAAGGGCCAACCTGGTATCAAGGTGCAGACCCTGGATTACCGCACCAGCCCCACTTACCGGAAGCAGGAACGTAGTGGCTGGCGCGTACGCCAGTCATTACGCTTGGAAAGTCAGGATGCAGTGGGGCTGAGCCAGCTATTGGGTGAGCTGCAGCAACGCTTGGCGGTTGGCAATATCTCTTACAAGGTTTCTCCAGACCGGCGTAAGGAGGCGGAAGCCCAACTTATCTCCCGGGCCATTGGGGCATTCAAGGAGCGGGCCAGACTGATAGCAGATGAGCTTGGGCAACCGGCCTACCGCCTGGTGCGGATGGATGTAAATACCTCCGGGCGAGGTATGCAACCCAGGATGATGCGAGCAGAAGCAATGTATATGGAAGGGAAGATGCAGGCACCATCCCTGGAGGCGGGAACCCAGATGGTGCAGGTAACTGTTAACGGCACTATTGAGTTGAAGGATTGATGTATAGGGTAGGGTTTTTCCAGTTTGCACCTGAGTTTGGGCAGGTGGAATCAAACCTGTCGAAGGTGGTGTCTGCCCTAACTGGGGTTGAAGCTGATCTTATTGTTCTGCCTGAGCTGCCATTCACAGGCTACTGTTTTCAGGATCGGGCTGAGCTGGTGACATTGGCAGAGAACCCGGCTGACTCTGCAACCGTAGCGTCCCTGGTGGAATTATGCCGTGCAAATAACTTTCACCTGGTTACGGGTTTCGCTGAACAGTCGGTTGGAAAGATCTTCAACTCCGCACTGCTTATCAATGGTGAAGGGATTGTTAAGATATATCGTAAGCTGCACCTCTTTAATACAGAGGTGGAGTATTTTGATCCTGGAGACAAACCCCTGGAGGTGGTTGAGGTAAATGGGGTCAAGATTGGTCTAATGATCTGTTATGACTGGGCCTTTCCAGAGGTTGCACGAACCCTGGCTCTGCAAGGAGCCGAGCTGCTTTGTCACCCCTCAAATCTGGTGCTGGCCTGGGGCCAACAGGCGATGCAGACCCGCTGCCTGGAGAATGGCCTGTTTGCTGTAACCGCTAACCGGCTTGGTTCTGATGTGCGGCTACGCGGAACCGTCAGCTTTACCGGCCAAAGCCAAGTAGCTGGGCCAGAAGGTGTGCTGCTGCACCGGGCGACAGTGGAGCAGGAGGAGTTGTTCATTGTAGAAATCGATCTGGAGCAAGCTAGAGATAAAAAAGTGACACCAATGAGTGACCTCATAGGTGATCGTCGGCCTGAGTTTTATGGTGCTTTGGTGAAATCTGTTTCGTAGGTGAGATATCAATCAAGTTGGATGCAAAACAAAAAGGACGTAGAATGCGCACTGGTTTTTCTAGGTTTCTCCTCTCAGGGTCTGACAATGCAAGTACGAAAAGACAGAGTCGTTACCATTGAATACACCACAACCGATAACAATGATCAGGTTGTTGATACTACCGACCATGGTGAAAAGTTTTTATTTATTCAGGGGCGGGAAACCGTATTCAAGGCAGTGGAAGAGGCTCTTGAGGGGCATTTTATGGGTGAGCTACTCAAGATCACACTTGCCCCGGAACAGGCTTATGGCCTGCGCGATGATGCCCTGATCAAAAAAGTGCCTAGAGATCACATCCGAGTTCCGGGAGATCTTAAGGTTGGAATTAAGCTAAGAGGCAGCAATAGAAACAACGCTGTACCTATAACCATTGTCGATTTTGATGATGATACCGTTACTCTGGATGCCAATAATCCACTGGCAGGTCAAATCCTTAATATTGAGCTGGCCATCCTTGAGGTGCGAGATGCCTTGGAAGAAGAGCTTGAAACCGGCAACATCCAGGCCAAAACAGCGCAAGGCAGCAGCATGGTAGTGGAGTTTGGAGCCTAACCTCGAATAATCAGCACAGCAAGGGCTGCAAAATATCCGGATGGATGTCTCCCATATTCTTGAAGGTCTGAATGATGCCCAGCGTGAGGCGGTCTCTGCCTCTCCAAGTGGCATGTTGGTTTTAGCAGGTGCCGGTAGCGGCAAAACCCGTGTGTTGGTACACCGCATCGCCTGGCTGCTCCAGGTTGAGCGCGTTGCCCCTTGGTCCATCCTAGCTGTCACCTTCACCAACAAGGCGGCTCGAGAGATGCGTGATCGCATAGAGGGCCTGTTGAATATGCCGGTAGGAGGCATGTGGGTAGGAACCTTTCACGGCCTGGCCCACCGCCTGTTACGTGCGCATTGGGAAGATGCCGGTCTACCCCAAAACTTTCAGATTCTTGATTCCGATGACCAGTTCCGTCTGATCAAGCGAACCATGAAAAGTCTGAATATCGATGATGCCCGCTGGCCACCCAGGCAGGCCCAGTACTACATCAATGCCCGTAAAGATGAAGGGTTGCGGCCGCAACATCTGGATGATGGTGGTGATCACTACTTACGGCAGATGATTGTCATCTATCAGGAATATCAAAATGCCTGTGAACGGGGTGGTCTGCTGGATTTTGCCGACTTGCTGCTGCGTGCCCATGAGCTGTGGCGAGATCGCTCCGATGTTCTGCAGCACTACCAGGAACGTTTTCAGCATGTATTGGTGGATGAGTTTCAGGATACCAATGAGATCCAGTACGCCTGGCTGCGTCTGCTAACCGGAAGCCGTAATAATCTGTTTGCCGTAGGAGATGATGATCAATCCATCTACGGCTGGCGGGGTGCCAAGGTGGAGCACATCCAACAGTTTCAGCAGGACTATGCAGACTCCCAACTGGTGCGGCTGGAGCAGAACTACCGTTCTACCGGCAATATCCTCAAGGCTGCCAATGCCCTGATTGCCAACAATCCTTCCCGCCTGGGCAAGAATCTCTGGACTGATGATGGAGATGGTGACCTCATTCATCTCTATGCTTCTTTCAACGAAGTGGATGAAGCCCGATTTGTAATCGAGCGCATCCAGGCCTTCGTTAATACTGGCAACCGGCGTGATGAAGCGGCGATTCTGTATCGCTCAAATGCCCAGTCCCGGCAATTTGAGGAGGCTTTAATTCAGTCCCAAATGCCCTATCGGGTCTATGGCGGGTTACGCTTCTTTGAACGAGCCGAGATCAAGGATGCCCTGGGCTATCTGCGTATAGTCTCCAGCCCGGATGATGATGCTGCCTTTGAGCGAGCAGTAAACATGCCCCCTCGTGGCATCGGCCCCCGTACCCTTGATACAGTACGCGCTCACGCCCGTGATTGTCACTGTTCCATGTGGCAGGGTGCCCATGATTTATTAACGGGTGGTTCCATGACCGCCCGAGCCAGTAATGCCCTGCAGGGGTTCCTTGATCTGGTTAAGGAATTGCGGGCTGCAACGTCAAACCTAACCCTGGCAGAGATTACAGAGCATGTCATTGCCGCCAGTCGGTTGACCGAGCATTTTGACAAGAGTAAGGATGGTAGAGGCCAGGATCGTATTGAGAACCTGGAGGAGCTGACCAACGCAACCCGCCAATTCAGCCATGAATCTACTGATGATGATCTGGTTGCATTTATATCCCATGCGGCTTTGGAAGCAGGGGAGGCTCAGGGGGATCGTTTTGAAGATTGTGTACAACTGATGACCCTGCACTCTGCCAAGGGGCTGGAGTTCCCACTGGTCTTCGTTACTGGATTGGAGGAGGGATTATTCCCCCACAGCCGTTCTGCCAGCGATCCAGAGCAGTTGGAGGAAGAGCGTCGCCTCTGCTATGTGGGCATGACTCGTGCCATGCGGCAGCTCTACCTGAGCTATGCTGAAACCCGCCGCCTGCATGGCAAAGAGAGCTATTCTCAGCCATCCCGTTTTTTGCGTGAGATACCGGCAGAGCTGCTGGAAGAGATACGTGCTCGACCTCAGGTCTCAAAGCCAGTGCGCCACAACAGCTTTACTATGGGACAAAAACCGGCTGGTGGATTTCATCTGGGCCAACGGGTTAATCACGCAAAATTTGGTGCCGGAGTAATCCTTAACGCAGAAGGGCAGGGCAGCAGCGCCAGAGTTCAGGTTAACTTTGAAAACAAAGGCAGCAAATGGCTGGTAGTGGCCTACGCCAATCTTCAGCCGGTTTAACAATTAGGAGAATAAATATGCAACGCCGCGATTTCATCAAGCAAGCTGGAGCTGCTTCCCTGGCTGTTGGGGCTGGTCTGGCTGGTGCTGGTTCAGCCCATGCTGCCAAGACAAAATACAAGTGGAAGATGGTCACCACCTGGCCTAAAAACTTTCCTGGATTAGGCACGGCAGCTAACAGGCTGGCTGCCCTGATTGGTGAAATGAGTGGTGAGCGCATGCACGTTAAGGTCTACGGCGCTAAAGAGCTGGTGCCTGCATTTGAGACCTTCGACGCCGTTTCCCGTGGCACGGTTGAGATGGGTCACGGTGCCGCCTATTACTGGAAAGGTAAGAGCGAGGCTGCCCAGTTTTTTTCTACGGTGCCATTTGGCCTGACCGCCCAAGAGATGAATGCCTGGATGTATTTTGGCGATGGCCTCAAGCTATGGACAGAGCTATATGATCCATTCGGCCTGGTGCCAGCCCCTGCTGGTAACACCGGCGTGCAGATGGGCGGCTGGTTTAATAAGGAGATCAATAGTCTGGATGACATGAAGGGTTTAAAGATGCGCATCCCTGGCCTGGGCGGCGAAATATTAAAACGGCTTGGCGGTACCCCGGTCAATCTGCCTGGTGGTGAGTTATTTACTTCCCTTCAGTCTGGTGCCATTGATGCTACCGAATGGGTTGGCCCTTACAATGATCTGGCCTTTGGCCTCTATAAGGCAGCCAAGTACTATTATTATCCTGGTTTTCATGAGCCTGGTACCACGCTGGAGGCCATCATTAACAAGAAGGCTCTGCATGCTCTGCCCAAGGATCTTCAGTCCATCGTACTGAATGCCTGCCGGGTAGTGAACCAGGATCTGCTGTCAGAATACACGGCCCTCAACCCAGTGGCCCTGGATGCCCTGGTGACACAGCATAAGGTTGATATCCGGGTTTATCCAGACGATGTCCTTCAGCAGTTGAAAAAGCTCTCGGAAGAGGTGGTGGCAGAGCTGGCAAACAAGAATGCTTCTGCCAGGAAGATCTATGCTTCATACTCAAAATTCTATAACCAGGCCAAGCGCTGGAGTGATATTTCTCAACTGGCATTTTTGCAGGCGCGTAATCGAATTTAGTCTGTATTTCTCTAGAATAATTGTGCGTATTTCTTCGCGGCTGACAGCCGCTCCTACACCGCTCTCTCTCTACATCCACATCCCCTGGTGCGTACAAAAATGTCCCTACTGTGATTTCAACTCTCATGCAGTACGGGGCAGCCTTGATGAAGATGCTTATGTAGATGTTCTGATGGCAGATCTGGATGGCGAAGTGTTTCAGATTCAAGATCGAGTACTGCACAGCATATTCATCGGCGGTGGTACACCGAGTCTTTTCTCTGGCGATGCCATTGCTCGACTGCTGGCTGGCATCCGACAACGCATCACCTGTCCCGCAGATATGGAGATTACCCTGGAGGCAAACCCTGGCACCTTGGAGTCTGACCATTTTGCAGCCTACCATGCGGCTGGGGTAAATCGCCTATCCATCGGTGTACAGAGTTTTGATACTGGATGCCTGCAACGTCTCGGTCGTATCCATGGCCCGGATGAAGCCATTGCCGCTGTTGCGGCAGCTCGGTCAGCCGGGTTTGAGAATATCAATCTGGATCTAATGTTTGGGCTACCAAACCAGGAGATCAATCAGGCCCAAGCTGATCTGGAAACTGCAATTGGTCTGAACCCAGAGCATATCTCTTATTACCAACTTACTCTGGAGCCAGGTACTCCGTTTCATCACTCACCCCCGGCCCTGCCAGTGGAAGCAGCTATATGGGATATGCAGCTACAGGGTCAGGCGCTGCTGAGAGATGGAGGCTATGCACAATATGAAATCTCCGCTTACGCCCGGCCTGGGTGGCAGTGTCGCCATAACCTTAATTATTGGACCTTTGGAGATTACCTTGGGATTGGTGCCGGAGCACATGGGAAGTCTACCAACCTGTCAGGGCTGATAACGCGCCGTTGCAAGGTTGCAAAACCCAGTGCCTATTTGACTAACTCAGGCAGCAGTTTTTATGCACAGAAAACCCTGGATGCTGAGGATATAAAGCTTGAGTTCATGATGAATGCACTCAGGCTGCACCAGGGGTTTTCTATAGACTTATTCGAAGCTAGAACTGGACTCCATTTTGCAGAAATCAAAGAAACAGTATCAGCAGCCATTCAGCGTGGCCTGCTCCAATCAGAGGCTGAGGTTTTGAGGCCCACCGCCCTTGGTCAGCAGTTTCTCAATGACCTGCTGGCACAATTTATTTCCAGCTGTAACTCGGCCTGAAATAACAAAAACTCCCGGATATAAATACATATTTAATTCCTACGAATTTTGCTCCTTATTCATATAATGCTTTAATAATCATTAGGCTATAAATATTTTTACTTATCCAAACTGGTGCATCTGTAAGACAGCCACCAACCCTTGTGCTAGGATGCGACCGTTGATCGTCAGGAGACCATAAAATCGTAATGGCATCTAAACCTACTCAAGAAAATCTAGGCGATTTGGATTTTGATACAATGTCCGAATTGGCCGAACAGGATTTGGAAACCTTCGAATCTATGCGCCTTGCCGCAATTGAAGAACTCATTGAGTCTGCCCCACAGGAACGCCAACAGAGAATGCGCTGCCTGCAATGGCGCATTGATCAGGAGCGTCGCCTTGCCCGGACGCCATTGGGAGCCTGCTACCGCATATCCAAAATGATGTGGGAAAGCTTGATCGGCAAAGATGGCCTGATGGATCAAATCAAATATCTGAGTGGTTCCGTTGAGAGCCACGAGTCCAACTCCAAGCCGCGATTTGATGCTAAAGTCATCCCTATTCGTTCAGAGTAGCAACACTTAGTGATTTGAAATCAAATAGTTCTCCATCAGCCAGATGGGAGGGTACTATGTTCTGCATGGAGCGGAATATGGTCTCGGTGCGGCCGGGGTTGTTTTTCTCCCAATCCAGCAACATCTGTTTCATGTTCTGTCGCTGCAAGTTGTCTTGTGAACCACAGAGGTTGCACGGAATGACGGGAAACTCACGTCGATTGGCGTAACGGATAATGTCGTTTTCTGCACAATAGGCCAGGGGACGAATAACCACTAAGGAGCCATCATCGGTGCGCAGTTTAGGGGGCATGCCTTTAAGCTTGCCACCAAAGAACATGTTGAGAAACAGGGTCTGTACGATATCATCCCGGTGATGTCCCAGAGCAACCTTATTGGCCCCCAGTTCTTTGGCTACCCGGTAGATTACCCCGCGACGTAAACGGGAGCACATGGAGCAGGTGGTTTTACCCTCTGGAACTTTCTCTTTAACAATGGAGTAGGTATCCTCCTCTACGATGTGGTACTCAATCCCCAGTGAGCCGAGGTATTCGGGTAGCACATGTTCTGGAAACAGCGGCTGTTTCTGATCCAGGTTCATGGCGATGATGCGAAAATTGATGGGCGCACGTTGCTGCAGGGCCAGTAGGATATCCAGCATGGTATAGGAATCTTTGCCGCCACTGAGGCAAGCTAGCACGGTATCTCCTTCTTCGATCATATTGAAATCGCCGATGGCTTTGCCAACCTGGCGCTCCAGCCGTTTTTTTAGACGCTTGAAGTTGGTAGAGTGCCGTTCTGGTTGCTGCATAATTTAATCCACATGGTATCTTTCAGAATTGTATTTTACATCGGTATACTGCATATAAGGCTATACTTTCGCTGAATCAATAATATCGGGGAGATCTCTCATGGGTGAGTTTGCAATTGTCGTACTGGCGTTGGCGGTTATTCTGGTTGCACTGGGTGCAAAGCGTGTACCCCAGGGTATGGAATATACAGTTGAACGTTTTGGCCGCTATACCAAGACCTTGCGCCCCGGCCTGAATCTGATTGTGCCGGTGGTGGATGTCATTGGCACCAAGATGAATATGATGGAGCAGGTGATGGACGTCCCTTCTCAGGAGGTTATCACCAAAGACAATGCCATGGTTACGGTGGATGGGGTGGTCTTTTTCCAGGTGCTGGATGTGCAGCCAAGGGTTCCTATGAGGTCAACAACCTGGAACATGCCATCCTCAATCTAACCATGACCAATGTGCGTACTGTGATGGGCTCCATGGATCTGGATGAACTGCTCTCCAAACGTGATCATATCAATGCCCAACTGCTGAATGTGGTGGATGATGCTACCACCCCCTGGGGGGTCTTGGCTGTAGCACTGGTTATCCTGGAGATTCTCTCACCTGGCGTCTTTTTCCTCTGGATGGGTATCGCTGCTGGGGCGGTGGGCCTGCTCGTGATGGTGGTTCCTGGCTTGGCCTGGGAATATCAACTATTGGCCTTTGCTCTCTTTTGCGTTGCCAGCATTCTGGCAAGTCGTTGGTATTTGAAACGAAACCCCATCTCTACGGATCAGCCCCAACTCAACCGCCGGGGTGAGCAATATGTTGGCCGGATCTTTACCCTGGAAGAACCCATCGTAAATGGTGTGGGTAAAATCAAGGTGGATGACACTACCTGGAAGGTCTGCGGTCATGACTGCCCAGCAGGCAATCAGGTAAAAGTGGCTGGTGTGGATGGGGTGATTTTGCAGGTGGATATGGTGCAAGAATAGTTACAAGGAACTAACCCTTTACCTCCTATGAAATACACTATCATCACCTGCATTCTGATTCTCTACGGAGCAGTTCCAGCAGCCATCGCCAAAACTCCAAGCACTGAATATTTCCGTAATATGCCCCAGTTTTGGGGGCAACTATATGGCAAAGGTGGAGAGACCCTATATTGTGGTCAATCGTTTGGGCCATTTAAAGGACGGGGGATCAACATCGAACATGTGTTTCCTATGGGATGGGTGGCAAAGGATTTAAATTGTGGCAAACGCAGCCAATGCCGCACCACCAGCGCCAAGTTTAATCGAATAGAGGCAGATATGCACAACCTCTACCCGGCAAGAGCCAAGATCAATAAAACGAGAAGCAGTTATGCATATGGAATTATCCAAGGTGAGCTACGCCGGTTTGGCCGCTGTGATTTTGAGATTGACCAACAAAAACGTTTGGCTGAACCCAGGCCTGAGGTGCGTGGCAATATCGCCAGAGCCATGCTCTATATGCATACCACCTATGACCTGAAGTTATTCTCTCGCCAGGGCAAGCTCCTGATAAAATGGCACAGAAACGATCCACCGGACAGGGAAGAGCAGCGCCGCAACAGGATCATTGAGCACCTTCAGGGAGTTCATAATCCCTTCATTGATAACCCTGGGTTGGCGGATAATCTCAGGTTTTAATATAGCATTCCCCCTCACTCCTTCGCCTGATACACTCCAGGCTGATTATTCCAGGTTAAAACCACCAGTAAGGGAAGGTCGGCCTTATGGCCTCTCAGTCAGAACTCAACGAAGAACATACAGGTCTGCAGATACTGCAGGAGGTGCTGGATAGCGGCACCCTGCAGCAGGTTGCCCGTATGCTCAATGCCTTGCGTCCGGCAGAGATCGCCCACCTGCTGGAGTCCCTCCCTCTGGAGGAGCGTGAGATCGTTTGGGGCCTGGTGGCAGATGATTGCGAGGGTGAGGTTCTGGTAGAACTTGCCGACGAGGTTCGTGAAGACCTGGTTAGCAAGATGGACAAGGAAGAGCTATTGGCAGCAGCCGAAGGAATGGATACGGATGACCTGGCTGACCTGTTACAGGATCTGCCCAAAACCGTTACCTGGGAATTGCTGGATTCTCTGGATAATCAACGCCGAGAACGCCTGGAGTCGGTTCTCTATTACCCAGAGGATACTGCTGGTGGCCTGATGAATACAGATACCATCACGGTACGGGCAGAGGTTACTCTGGATGTGGTCATGCGCTATCTGCGACGGCGTAAGAATAAGATTCCATCACAGACAGACAGCCTGATCGTGGTCAACCGGGAAGACAAATACCTCGGCGTGCTCTCCATCACCAATCTGTTGACTCATGAACCTGCTGATACTGTGGCTGAGGTGATGTCCCTGGACGTTAAACCTATCCCAGCCACTTGGTCGGAACGCAAGGTAGCCAACCGATTTGAGCAACACGATCTCATTTCTGCCCCCGTGGTGAGTAATGAAGGTAAGCTGCTAGGCCGAATTACTATTGATGACGTGGTGGATGTTATCCGTGAGGAGGGAGAACATCACTTCATGGGGCGGGCTGGTCTGTCTGAAGATGCTGATATGTTTGCTCCTGTGGTTGTCAGTGCCAGACGGCGTGCCCTCTGGCTGGGGGTCAATCTGATCACCGCCTTTCTCGCCTCCTGGGTGATCGGCCTGTTTGAACACACCATTGAGCAGATAGTGGCCCTGGCCGTGCTCATGCCCATTGTTGCCAGCATGGGGGGCGTTGCTGGCAGTCAGACCCTTACATTGGCTATTCGAGGTCTGGCATTAGGCCAACTCTCTGACACAAATGCTCGTGGGCTAATCTTAAAAGAGATGGCAGTAAGCCTACTCAACAGCCTGATCTGGTCCGTGGTGGTGGGGGTCATGGTCTGGCTCTGGTTCGATAGCATCGACATCGCCTTGCTAATAGCTGCTGCACTCACTATTAATTTGCTGTTTGCTGCATTCACTGGTGCCGCTTTGCCGCTGCTGCTTGATCGACTTAAAATCGATCCGGCTCTTGCTGGTGGAGTGTTGCTCACCACTGTTACTGATGTTGTAGGTTTTCTTGCCTTTCTGGGGCTTGCCACGCTGTTTTTGTTATAGCAAACTGCAAGTTATTGAGTTAGCTACCGGCTCGGCGATACTCTGTACCACGGCATCCAGCACAGGGTGGAATATGTCCGGTCTTGTGAAAATGGATCTCCTTACTGCATGAGGTGCACAGCAAGGTGCCGGGGCCGGTTATTTCGCCGGTACGATAAAGGGAGGCTTGCCGTGCGCGCTCTGCTAAAGCTCCTAGTTCAAGCCTGGTCTTATCGGCTACACTGGCAAATATCTCCAGAATGCGATCTTCAATCAGTTCCAGATCAAACCGTGCCCAGGTTCTGAATTCCTCACCAGTCTGCGCTAGAAATTCCCCCGCATCGTGCATATCACGCTCCAGATAGGCGCCAATTTTCTCCGCCTCCTCTCTAGTGAGTTCACCTACCTCAATGGCCTTTTCCCGGGCATGCTCAATATTTTTCTTTAAGGCTGGGATGGTGGCTTGCTCTGCCGACTCAATAGCCTCATTTACTCGGCCCAGCATAGTCTCATAGGCCTTGACCAGATGTTCAATGGTGTCTTGTGTCTTGTTGGGTGTCATAGCAGCCTCCTAGTAATCTTTAATGGTAAGTGTGAACCATCCTGCTCAAGATGCAAATAGCTACAAATAACTTTTAGCTGAAGATGTCAATTGCTTTTGTTAGCTGTGACATCATACAAACTGCCTGAAACATACTTATGAAGAATACTAGCTACCAATGTTTGGTAGGGGATGCCTTCTTTTGAAGCTCTTCTCTGAATTGCTGACAAATCCCTTCCAGACAACCTTATATTAATCCTTTTATCTTTCTTAAAAGTAGCCGCAGCTGTCTGCTCAATTGATTTCTTCCGCTCATCAGTCATAACTGATTCAAATTCACCTGACTCGTAAGCATCTAGAATTTCTTGCTCTTCTTTATCCAATTTAATTTTTTTCATAGCTTCTCTCCAAGATATTGCTTAGTCGCTTTTCTACTAGGCACTACTGTTTTAAGAAATATCTCTTCGTTACTTTCAATGTAAGGAACCAAATACGCGTAATCATCCATTGCAACAATAAACACTCGTTGGTGGGGATATTTTTCCGTATTGGGGTGTACAACATCATCAAGCAAACAACCCGATTGAAGAGAAAAGACAATCTCCTCAAATGAGATCCCCCGCTCTTCAATGAGCTTGCGATTTTTGTCAGGATGCCAGTTAATAGGTTTCATAGCAGTAATTGTAGTCGCCCTGTGTGCCTATTGCCATCACAAACAACTGACACCTAAGCTCGGCCGGCCGTAAATGATGCAGTGGTGCAAATAGCTATAAATAACTTTAACCAGTTACATGGCTAATGTATCCTTCTTCGGTTAAGTTTTTACTACAGTCATTACAATGCAAGCAACCTACAATCCAGCAACTATTGAGCAACAGACCCAGCAAAACTGGGACTCCAACCACAGCTTCCGCGCCACTGAAGATGAGAGCAAAGAGAAATTCTATTGTCTCGCCATGTTTCCCTATCCCAGCGGCAAGCTGCATATGGGGCACGTACGTAATTACACTATCGGTGACGTGATCGCCCGCTACCAGCGCATGCTGGGTAAGAATGTGCTGCAACCCATGGGCTGGGATGCTTTTGGCCTGCCCGCTGAGGGCGCAGCAATCAAAAATAATATGCCCCCGGCCAACTGGACCTATTCCAACATCGACTACATGCGTAACCAGCTAAGGCGGTTGGGCTTTGCCTATGATTGGTCACGAGAATTGGCCACCTGCCAGCCGGATTATTACAAATGGGAGCAATGGCTCTTCATTGAGCTGTACAACAAGGGGCTGGTCTACCGTAAAAATGCTGTGGTGAATTGGGATCCGGTAGACCAGACTGTACTGGCTAACGAGCAGGTGATCGATGGCCGAGGCTGGCGCTCAGGCGCTCTGGTGGAGCGGCGGGAAATCCCCCAGTGGTTCATCAAGATTACGGCCTATGCCGATGAGCTATTAGCCGAACTGGATAATCTGGATGGCTGGCCTGATCAGGTACGTACCATGCAGCGTAACTGGATCGGCCGCTCTGAAGGTGTACAGCTCGATTTCACCATCCCTGATTCCGATGCCAAACTGACTGTCTTTACTACCCGTCCCGATACCCTAATGGGCGTCACATATGTAGCTGTTGCCGCCGAGCATCCATTGGCCTTAAGTGCGGCAGAAGGTAATCCTGAGTTGACCGCCTTCATAGAGGAGTGCCGCCATGGCGGAACCTCTGAAATGGATACCGAGACCATTGAGAAGAAAGGCATGCCCTTGGGCTTGAGTGTTATCCACCCTATCTCCGAGGAAGCTATACCGGTCTATGCCGCTAACTTTGTGCTCATGGGCTACGGCACTGGTGCCGTGATGGCGGTTCCTGCCCATGACCAGCGCGACTGGGAATTTGCCACCAAGTACGGTATCCCAATCCGGCAGGTGATTGTCTCAAAAGATGGCAGCGACTGCTCTGTGGCTGAGGCTGCTTATGTTGAAACAGGGGTGCTGACAAATTCTGACTCCTTTGATGGTCTGACGTCAGAAGACGCCTTTGATGCAATTGCCGAGTATTTAAGCAAGGCAGATAAGGGCGGCAAACAGACAAATTATCGCCTGCGTGATTGGGGAGTCTCACGTCAGCGTTACTGGGGTGCTCCTATCCCCATGATCCACTGTAAAAAATGTGGCATCGTCCCTGTCCCTGAAGATGATTTGCCAGTCGTACTGCCTGAGGATGTGGCCTTTGATGCGACCGGTGGTTCACCCATTAAAAAAATGCCTGAATTCAGCCGTATCACCTGTCCTGAGTGTGGTGCTGAAGCTGAGCGTGAAACAGACACCTTCGACACCTTCATGGAGTCATCCTGGTACTACGCCCGTTTCGCTTGCCCGGACGCAGCCAGTGAGATGCTGGATCAACGTGCCAACTATTGGCTGCCAGTAGATCACTACGTCGGCGGTATTGAGCATGCCATCCTGCATCTGCTCTACGCCCGCTTCTACCATAAGCTTATGCGTGATGTTGGCTTGGTGAAATCTGATGAGCCATTCACCAATCTACTGACACAGGGCATGGTGGTAGCGGAAACCTACTACCGGGAAGATGCCAGCGGCAGCATGCAGTGGTTCAATCCTGAGGATGTAGAGATTGAGCATGATGACAAGGGTAAGGCCACCAAAGCCACCCTGCAGCAGGATGGTCAGGCAGTGCAGATTGGCGGCATTGAGAAGATGTCTAAATCCAAGAACAATGGGGTTGATCCACAGCAGCTCATCGACCTCTACGGTGCTGATACCGTGCGCCTCTACACTATGTTTACTGCGCCTCCAGACCAATCACTGGAGTGGTCGGATGATGGCGTGGAAGGTTCCCACCGTTTTCTAAAACGGGTCTGGGCGCTGGCAGCGAACAAGACTGAGCAACTGTCAGCCGGAGCAGGTGATTTATCTAATCTGGATGATATGCGGCAAGCCGCACGACGAGAGATCCATCAGGCCCTGCAGCAGGCCAATCGGGATTATGAGCGCCAGCAGTTTAATACCGTAGTCTCTGCTGGGATGAAGATCATCAATGTTCTCTATAAGCTCGGAGATACAGAGAGTGACCGGGCGCTGCTGCACGAAGGCATGGGCATTACCCTGTCCTTGCTCGGCCCCATTGCCCCACACATCACCCATTACCTGTGGCAGGAGCTGGGTTATGGTGCTGATATTCTGGAGGCCAACTGGCCTCAACCTGATGCAGCGGCGCTGAAACAGGAGACTGTTCAGATCGTTATTCAGATCAATGGAAAAGTACGCTCCCGCATCCATGTTGCAGTGAATGCGGACCAGGAAGCCATAGAGCAGGCTGCTCTGGAAGATGACAATATTCAGCGATTCATTGGAGATGCGCAGGTACGGAAGATCATCTTGGTACCAGGTAAACTGGTAAACATCGTCGCTAAGTGACATAGTTAGCACTGCATAACAAAATCATAGAATCAAGAGTCCGACAATGACACACAGGAAAACACGCCTTCTTACCTGGATCTTTACCATTTTGATCCTCACTACCCTGCAAGGTTGCGGCTTCCAGCTGCGTGGTGAGGTGAACGCCCTGCCACCGTCAGTCAGCCCGATTTACATCCACGGACTCGCAAAATTTGATCCATTCAGCAAGGATTTAAAACAGATACTGAAAGAAGCAAAGGTTCAAGTTACTGAAGATAGAGCGGCTGCCAAGACTGCTTTGCAGATATTCAATCAGAGTAGAGATCGGCGTGTGCTCGCTGTCGATAACAGAGGCAAGGTGGTTGAATATGAGATTCACCACGCCCTTGAGTTCAGCCTGATAGCTGCCGACGGCAGCAAACTAGTGCCAGCACAAACGGTTGGTACCCAGTATACGTATGAAAACCCAGAGACAGGTGTTCTCGGCAAACAGCAGGAAGAGAATCTTAGGGGCCGTGACGTGCGCCTGGATTTGGCGCGCCGTATTGTCACTCGATTGCACGAACAGCTTAGATAAACATCAGACATAAATAAACGTGCGTCTGCGCATCGACCAACTTGATGACCACCTCACCAAGGCTCTTGCTCCTGTCTATCTCCTGACTGGTGATGAGCCGCTACAGCTAGGTGAAGCGGCAGATGCGGTACGCCACCAGGCCAGAGAAGATGGCTATAGTGGGCGTGACATCCTGGACGCCGGTAAGAACTTTGACTGGAATGAGTTAACTGCCGAAGCCAATAACCTATCCCTGTTTGCCGAGCGGCGTGTCATTGACTTGCGTCTTACAAGTGCAGCTATCGGTCGCAATGGCAGCCAAGCCCTTACCGAATATGCTGCAAGACCACCAGCAGACACCCTGCTGCTGCTCACCTGTCCCAAGCTGGATCGCTCCCAACAAAGCAGTAAATGGGTCAAGGCACTGGATCAAATTGGCACGGTCGTGCAGATCTGGCCAGTGGATGAGCAGCGGCTACAACCCTGGATTGAGCGCCGTATGCGGCAGCATGGCCTCATCCCTGAAGCTGATGTGGTAGCCATGCTGGCGGAGCGAGTGGAAGGCAACCTGCTGGCAGCAGCTCAGGAGATTGACAAGCTATTGCTCATGAGTGGCCCCGGCATAATTACTGCGGCACAATTGGTAGAGGCAGTGGCAGATAGCGCCCGCTTTGATATATTTGGCCTGGTGGATAATGCGCTACTTGGCAAGCCTGCTCGAGTTACACGTATGCTATCTGGCTTACGTGCAGAAGGCGTACCACCAACCGTTGTGCTCTGGGCGCTGGCACGAGAAATTCGCCAACTTGCCTCCATGGCCTTCGCCATAGAAAAGGGCCAGAGTGCCGACCAGGTAATGGCTGCTCACCATGTCTGGAATCAGCGTAAAGCAATCGTCAGACAAGGACTCACCCGCCTAAAACGTCGCCGCTGGCAACAACTGCTTGCTGTCTGTGCCCGTGGGGATAGAACCATCAAAGGTCAAGAGAAGGGAGATCCATGGGAGATCCTGCTAGATATTGCTACCATAATGGCTGGGGTAAAGCCGTTGCTACCGGCGAGGCGTTAGTGCTATTCAGGAAGGTATTAATGCCAAACTACAATGCTGGGCGGTTGGGGATGGTGAGTTGTTTGTGATTTGTTATCAGTAGTCAGGATTAGATATGCTTCTTTAAATCCATGCGGCTATGAAGGATGCGAAAGATTTCGAGGCTGTGGTTTTTTTCGCGGAAGATGATCACATGGCTTTTTTCCAGATACGAATATAGGCCTTCACCAATTTCTGGCCTGGTTGTCCATAGTCCTTTGTTCTTGGTCAGCCACGCAAAACGTACAAGAAATGCGTCGATGTATAGGTCAGCCTGCACCTCACTCCAGGTTTTGGCAGTGTATCCCCAGATTGCAAGTAGGTCGGTCTCGGCATCAGCCGAAATTCTGTAGTTCATTTGGCTGTGGCGCGTTTACGTCCTTCTGCCTTAATACAGTCTGCGAGCTTGTGGAGTTCGCCTGTCCGATATTCCGTGAAATGACCGCCTTCGATTGCGTCTATTCCTTTCTGGACTTCAGCGCGGAGACGCTCAAGCTTTAGTGCTTCGATATCGTCGTATTCCTCTTTTGATACCACGACGGCAACGGCCCGACCGTGTTTTTCGATTGTTACGGGTTCGTGTTGCACAGCGTCAAGCATTTGTCCGAAACGGGCTTTGGCCTCATGTGCTGACATATTTTGCATGGGGAAGCTCCTGATAAAGAATGGTCTATATTGTCCAATATAGGCTAAAAGTGCTATTTGATCAATTTGGTTGATAGTTAGTGTAGGAGCCAGGAGCAAGTAGACCTCGTCGTCTACAAATAACAGGGCACCCTGAAAAACCAACTTTGCCCATAGGGGGGTGCGAGCAGGATGCGAAAGCTGTGGTCATGGTTATTGCCACCCATGATTCATATGAACTTTTTTGGAAATTAGCACTCTCTGTAGTAGACTGCTAAATAACAAGACGTGCTCGCCGATATATTGAGTACAACATGTTTCTGACTCAAACCACTGGAAAAACCCATGCGCAAAGATCTCGCTATCCCGGCCTTTATGCCTACCGGCAGCATCGACGCCTACATTAGCGCTGCCTATCAACTACCTATGCTAAGCGCTGAGGAAGAATACAGCTTCGCCACCCGCCTGCAAAAAGACAATGACCTGGACGCCGCCCGCGCCATGGTTATGTCCCATGTTCGCTTTGTCATCCGGGTGGCCCGTGGTTACTCAGGTTACGGGCTGGCCCTGCCAGATCTGATCCAGGAAGGCACCGTCGGCCTGATGAAAGCCGTTCGCCGCTTTGACCCCGAGATGGGGGTTCGCCTGGTGTCCTTCGCCGTCCACTGGATCAAAGCAGAGATTCACGAATTTATCCTGCGCAACTGGCGCATCGTCAAAGTAGCCACCACCAAGGCACAACGTAAACTCTTCTTCAACCTGCGCAGCTCTAAAAAGCGCTTAGGTTGGTTCTCACAGGAAGAAATAGAGGGCGTTGCAAAGGATCTGGGGGTTAAACCTGAGACCGTGCAGGAAATGGAATTACGCCTATCAGGCCATGACATGGCCTTTGATATCCAGGATAGCGGTGATGAAGACCGCCCTGTTGCACCAGCATCATACCTGCCAGACATGCGCATGGAACCAGCCGCTCGACTGGAACAGGCCGACAGCTCAAACCACGAGCAGGAACAGCTCTACATAGCTATGGGTGACCTGGATGATCGTAGCAAGGCGATCCTGCAGGCTCGCTGGCTATCCGACAAGAAAGCCACACTGCATGAGCTGGCCGATCATTACGGGGTCTCAGCTGAACGTATCCGCCAGATAGAAAAGAATGCCATGAAAAAAATCAAGGCACAGTTGGTAGCCTGAAAAATATTATTCTGGATCTGCCAGCAGATCGCAAAGTACTGTTGCCAGTTCTACAGGTTCAAACTTGGCCACATAGGCATCAGCGCCAACGCCTTTACCTAAATCCCTATTGGCATCAGCCGATAACGAAGAATGCATAACCACAGGAATGCCGTTAAAACGTGGATCTGCTTTAACCTTTTTAGTTAGTACATAGCCGTCCATTTCCGGCATCTCAACATCCGTCAGTATGAGTTGCACAAAATCAGTTACCTTCCGCCCAGTGACCTCAGCCCTATCAGCAATCTCACTAAGCTTGGTCCATGCCTCAGAACCATTTAGGCAACTTATATGATCGGCCCCAATGTGATTCAGAGTACGCATCACCTGATTGCGTGCAACGGCTGAATCATCAGCAAAAAGAACTGTAACCCCTTTTCTAGGTAATTTATTGATCCCGTGAAATTCATCCTCATCTTCGCCAAACCCGGCCGTTTTAGCGAGTACCATCTCAACATCCATTATCATGACCAGGCGGCCATCTTTAAGCTCCGTTACGGCAGTGACCAGCCCACCATGCCGTTGGGCCATCATGGCAGGCGGAACTTTCACATCTCCCCAGGCAAGCCGCTCAATCATATCGACTGCATGCACCAGGAAGCCCTGCACATGTTTATTGTACTCGGTGATTATAAGAATTCCGGGGGAATCATCTGTTTTAACACTACAAAATGCCGGCAAATTGATAACAGGAATCACTTGGCCACGCAGGCTAACCACACCTTCTACTGATGGCGGCATTTCTGGTGCATGAGTGATCTCCGGAACCTTCATCACCTCTTTAACCTTGAATACATTGACGCCGAAAGTTTCGACTCTTCCGGTAGCAGAATCTTTACCCAGGCTAAACAACAAAACCTCAAGCCGATTGGTGCCGGCAAGGCTGGTGCGGTCATCTACAGACTGAATGAAATTGGCCATTTTCTATACCCAAATTTGATGAATAACTAGCGTAGGCAGGTGGTTATCAACTCTTTCACATGATTTAACAGATGATAAGCTGACTAAGCAGCTTCACAGCCTCACTTATGCGGCTCTATCGGCATGTAAATTGGAATCTTTAATGGGGATATATAGCCGAAGAGGTATTTGTATGGTATCTATGGCTGCAGATTTATCCTGTCTATTAGGAGTACTAAGTAGATAATGAGGCGGTTGTTTAAGGTTGTTCTCCCCATCGTGATCATAGCGGCATCTATATTTGTCAGTAGGCAGATGATTGCGACTGCGCCTGAGCCTAAACGCCGCGCACCCAAGCCTGTTGTGCCAGTGGTGGAAGTTTTGGTTATCCAGCAGGGAGAATACCAAATCAAGGTGAATTCCAGAGGCATAATACAACCACGAACCCAAAGCACCCTGGTAGCTGAGGTAGCTGGTCGCATTACCTATGTGGCGCCCAGCTTCCGCAACGGTGGATATATCGCGTTGGACGAAGTGCTGGCGCGCATCGACCCTACTGAATACCAATTCGCTATAACCAATACCGAAGCCAGCCTGCTGGGGGTAATGGCACGGATGACAGAGTTGGGAATCACCGAAGAAAACCTGAAGCAAAGTATCACTATCGAAACCGAACATTTGGCGCTGGCCAAAAACCAGCACCACCGCCACCAACGGCTACAAAAAACCGGCACCGTGGCACGCAGCATGATGGAGCAAAGTGAACGTGAGTACTTACTACGGCGTGCTTCACTACAGGCACTACGCAATAACCTGGCCCTCATTCCAACCCAGCGCCAAATTCTGGTGGCAGACCGCAAGCTTAAACAGGCACAGCTCGATAGTGCCAAGCTGAATCTTGATCGTACCCAGATTCACGCTCCCTATGCCGGTCGAGTGCTGGAAAAAGAGGTGGACCTTGGGCAATCAGTTTCCAAGGGTACAAACCTGGGCACTATCTACGCTACGGGATTAGTAGAGATACGGCTGCCCGTCAATGATAAGCAAGCTGCCTTTTTGGATATACCCAATGACCATGCCCAGGAAGGTGTCACCCAAGTAACCCTATTCACCACCATCGGTCAACAGTCATACCGCTGGCAGGGGCGCATTATCAGAGCGGAAGGGGCAATTGATGCCAGTACTCGCCAACTGTTCCTCGTCGCCCAGGTTGACAATCCTGATACTGGCTCGGCAGATAATACTCCACCACTCAAGATTGGGCAGTTCGTTGAAGCGGAGATCTATGGCCAAATCCTGGCAGATGTTTTTATCTTGCCGCGCAAAGCGGTACGAGCTGGCGATGAGATATTTCTGGTAACAGCAGATTCCCGCATCCAACGTCATAAACTGGATGTAATCTGGCGTGACAAGGAAAATGTTGTTGTCCGCTCTGGCCTTAAAGCAGGCGATCGCCTCTCTATAACAGCCATTCCATATGCCCTTGACGGAGCACCAGTCAAGATAAGCGACAGCAAGGACTAAGGGGCTGTAATGCACAGCGCTATCGACTGGTTCGCCCGCAATGGAGTAGCTGCAAATCTTCTGATGGTGGTAATCCTGCTGCTGGGCGGCTGGTCCTTGTTGGAACGTCTACCGCTGGAGGTTTTCCCGGAGTTTGAGCATGACGCCGTTAGCATTGGCATCTCTTACCGTGGTGCAACCCCAACAGAAGTTGAGGAGTCAGCTGTCATCCGGATAGAGGAGGCAATTGCTGGCCTGACAGGGATCGAGAGCATCATCTCAACCGCCTTCGAGAGCGCCGGCATGCTGCAAGTTGAGATCGAGAAAGGGCACGATCCACGGGCAGTGTTGGATGATATCAAGAATAAAGTAGACGCCATAAACACCTTCCCGGATGAAGTGGAACGCCCGGTCTATAGCATCCAGGAATTCCACCGCGAAGTAATCAGCGTCGTGGTCTCTGCGGATCTGCCGGAGCGAGAATTACGTCGATTGGGCGAGCATATACGGGATGATCTGGCGGCCTTGCCCGAGGTTAGCATAGTAGACCTGATGGGCATCAGACCCTATGAGATCTCAGTTGAGATCCGCGAGGACACCCTGGAACGCTTTGGCCTCACCTTCAACCAGATAGTTGCAGCAATCCGCCGCTCCTCAGTGGATCTACCTGCCGGAGCCATCAAGACCAAAGGCGGCGAAATTATGCTGCGCACCAAAGGGCAGGCATATAACACTGAGGATTTCGCCGCCATCAAGCTCCAGTCCCGTGTCGACGGAGCTGATCTAACCCTTGGTGAAATCGCTCAGATCCATGATGGTTTTGAAGAGAACCCCGTCTACGCTCAATTCAATGGCAAACAGGCGGTTCTTATTGAGGTCTACCGCACGGGCATGCAGAACGCCATGGAGATAGCCCAGGCGGTGCGAGACTACGTCGATGAGAGTAACGCCAGACAGCCACCAGGCATCTCCGTGGGGTACTGGCGTGATCGCTCACGCATCGTCAAATTGCGTCTGGAGACACTGACCAGAAGTGCCTGGCAGGGCGGATTGCTGGTATTTCTCTGCCTGACTTTATTTTTGCGCCTGTCAGTAGCCATTTGGGTCTGCATCGGCATCCCTATCAGCTTCATGGGAGCGCTGGCAGTCATGCCGGAGCTTGGGGCCACCATCAACATCATCAGCCTCTTTGCCTTTATCCTGGTGCTGGGTATCGTAGTGGATGACGCTATCATCACCGGCGAAAACATATACAGCCATATAAAACGGGGGGATTCTGGAATCTCAGCTGCAATCAAAGGCACGCAGGAGGTGGCCGTTCCCGTCACCTTCGGACTGTTAACCACGGTAGTCGCCTTCATGCCCCTCATGTTCATGGAAGGACATCGCGGCCCTATCTTTGCCCAGATCCCGCTGATTGTGATTCCAGTGCTACTTTTCTCCTGGATAGAATCAAAGCTCATCCTGCCGACCCACATGGCGTATGTGCGGGCAGATACCGGAACCAAGGTCGGGTGGTTAGAGCGATGTCAGCAGGCCATCGCCAATGGTTTGGAGCGTGGCATCCGCGCTTATTATCAACCTGCACTTGAGCAACTGCTCCGCTACCGCTACCTGGTTCTGGCAATCTTTATCGGCATCACTGTAATACTTGCCAGCTACGTCATCAGCGGTCGAATTGGCTTCACTTTTTTCCCCAGAGTGCAGAGCGAAACCGCCCGCGCCACCCTGGTGATGCAGACCGGCACTGCCGAAGCAGAAACCACCAGGCGTACCCTGTATATGGCACAGACGGCGCAGACCTTACGGGAGAAATATACTGACACCGCCACTGGTCAATCAGTCATAAAAAATATACTCACCAGCGTAGGTTGGCGGGCAGGCAGAAGCACCAGAGGGGGAACTCCTGAGCTTGGCCAGGTCAGTCTGGAGCTAATACCCCCAGAAGAGCGAACCGTACAAATTACAACATCAGAGTTGGTGCAAGAATGGCGGCAGGCCATCGGGGTCATCCCTGGCTCCAAAGAACTCAACTTCCGAGCCGAGATTGGACGTGGTGGTGACCCCATTAATGTACAGCTCACCGGGCAAGACTTTGATGTCCTCAGTGAGGTAGCAGATCTGGTTAAGCAACGCCTTGCAGAATACCCTGGTATCTACGACATTCAGGACACCTTCGAACAAGGCAAGCCGGAGATTGAGCTGGCACTCCGCCCCGAGGCAGAATACCTGGGGCTATCCGCCATCGACCTGGGACGACAGGTTCGGCAGGCCTTTTTTGGTGCAGAAGCCCAACGCATCCAACGCGGCCGTGATGATGTACGGGTAATGGTACGCTACCCCCGTGAAGAGCGTACTTCACTGGCTGCACTGGATGCCATGCGAATCCGTACTTCAGACGGACAAGAGATACCCATCGGCAACGTAACAGACATTCGCATGGGACAAGGGTTTGCCAACATCCGTCGAGTCGATCGACAGCGCGCAGTCAACGTCAGCGCGGATGCCAACAAAGGAACCACTGACATCATTCGCATCGCCCGGGATCTTGAGGTATACCTGGAAGAACTTAAACAACAATATCCCAGTATACGTTACACCTTTGAAGGCGAATTGCGCGAACAGGAAGAGTCCTTTGGCAGTCTGTTTTACGGCATCATGTTTGCGCTGATAAGCGTCTATGTTTTGTTAGCAGTGCCGTTGCGCTCCTATACGCAACCCCTGGTCATCATCCTGGTCATCCCCTTCAGCATGGCAGGTGCCCTCCTCGGGCATATCGTGCTGGGCATGAACTTGAGCCTGCTCAGTATAATGGGCATGCTCGCTCTGGGTGGGGTGGTGGTCAATGACAGCCTGGTGCTGGTGGATTGGATAAACAAATGTCGTCGCAAAGGAATTGCACTAGCTGAAGCTGTGCGAACCGCAGGGGTTAACCGATTTCGCCCCATACTGCTGACCTCACTAACCACCTTCTTCGGACTGACACCGCTCTTGCTGGAAAAGACCACTCAGGCCCAGTTCCTTATACCTATGGCAGTATCATTGGGGTTTGGCATTCTATATGCCACCTTGCTTAGTCTTATCCTGATTCCAATTGGTTATCTCGTGCTAGAGGATATTAAAGATCTGTGGGGCGAGGAAGATGAGAGCTGACTTTGATGGTTTCATAAATACGATGCAGCATATCTTGAGTTGGCAGTACGCGAAGGATTGATGTTGGCTACTTTAGATGCAGACCTGATTAAGGCAGCAAAAAAAACCAATGTGGGAATTTATCTAGTGTACGGTCAGAAACTCTAACACTTTGAACCTTAATGCCATCAGGTGACAAATAGGCACCATATTGCTATATTTAGTGTATGCCATACAATCATTGGCGCCCAATTTAGAAGGACACAGGAGTGAAGTATGACAGCAGTATCCAAACAACCAAGGTTGGTAGCACGCGTACCAGAGGAGATTCATACCCTGGTTGCGACGGCGGCTAAGGTCAGTGGCTTGAATCCCACCCAGTTTATTATTCAGTCTGTGACTGAGGCTGCCCGCAGGGTGATTAGTGAGTCACGCAGTATTGAATTAAGTACCCAGGATGCCGAATGCATAGCTGCTTTACTGGTTAATCCTGGTAAGCCAAATGATAGCCTGATGGATGCCGCTAAAAGGTATAAGGATAAAGGAGCCTATGGGCGCGAATTACACCATAACGGAACTCACAAGAAAGCATAATCGTAAGGGTTTTGACTGTGGTAATCATGAACTCAATGGGTTCTTAGCTACCCAGGCACGAGTCCATAAGAGCCGCCATATCAGCAAGACTTTTGTGGCAGAACGGGTTGACAATCCAAACACTATTCTAGGTTTTTATACCATATTGCCATGCGAGACCGATGGTGCCTTGATTCCTGGTAATTATCCCAGCCGTGTGCCTGCCTATTTGCTTGGGCGATTGGCCATTGATAAGAGGTACCATGGTAGGGGACTCGGTGGGGAGCTGCTGATAAGTGCTATCCATAAGGCGGCACTGGCTTCCCGGTATGTTGGTGGTATTGGTGTTTTCGTTGATGCAAAGGCTGCCGAAGCACGTAAATTTTATCTACACATGGGGTTTGAGCAACTCCCTGATCAAACAGTGAAGTTGTTTATGCCAATGGAGCGGTGCAGAAAGCTATTTGATTAGTGCGCTAATTCAACGCAAACCGAACCGGTATGCGGAAATCCCAGCTTGCACGTTGTAATTGATGAGGGATGGGTCTGAATTGCTTCAGTTTCTCAAGCGCCCTTGAGGCAGCCTGATCAAGGCTGGAGGAGCTGGAACTTGAGGCGATCTGGATACTTGTGATCTCTCCGTCTTCCATGATAGTAAAGTTAACCAGTACTTCTCCCTCATCCCCACGGCGTCTGGCCCGTAGCGGGTATCTTCGGTGGCGCTCAATAGCCTTGAGCAGGTCTGATGTGTAGCTGCTTTCTATTTCTAAAATTGCTGGCCTGGATGATGCCACCTGGGGCGGTTTAAGTGGCTTGGCTGGTGCTTGGGCCTTGTGGGGTGGCTTTTTTGTAATCTGAACAGGGGCTTTTGTGACCACAGGTTGAGGTATCGGTTGCGGAATAGCCCGATGGGCAATTTTTTCTGGCTTCGGGGTCTGCTTTGCTTCTATAGCCTTGGCTATTTCCAGTGGTACTTTTTTAGCAGCAGTTGCTGTTGTGTCAGTGGGTTGCTGCAATGGTTGAGAAGTTTCGGTACTGCTGGTGGCTTGGGTGATGGTAATGCTTAACTGGCTTTGCCTGGGTGACAGCGAGTGAGGATCAGACATGAGAAAAGGCGCGACCATGTAGATCACCATGGCGTTACCCATGAGTGACAGCAGGATGCTGTTGGTACGGATGCCCATTATTTTCTGTTTGTATCGGGTTGCTGATTATGGGTGCAAAGCGAGTAATGACAGGTGCCCGCGTCGTCGATGGATACGCGCACCTGACTGAGTGCTGCATAGGGTACCTCTAATCGCATCAGGTTGTGAACAGGCATTCCTAGAACCTCTGCCAGAATCAGGCGAATGGGGCCGCCATGGGAGATCAGTAAAATGCGGTTTGCCGGTTGTTTTATGAGTTGGTTCCAGCCATTCAACACCCGTTGCTTGAATTGCAGGAAGGGTTCACCTCCAGGCGGGGTATGACTGGTTGGATCTTGCCAGAAGGTGCTGAGCCAGTTGGCATCTTTGCTGGTTATCTCTGCTGCGGTCAGCCCGTCCCAGTCTCCAAAATCCATCTCCCAGAGCCACTCTTCTTTGATGTGTGGTAGCTGGTGCATTGTGGCTAACTCTTCGGCAAATACAGCACAACGTTTGGCTGGTGAGGTGATGATCTGTTCCCAGGGAGGTTGTTTTGGCACAGCGGTTCGCAACTGTGCCCAGCCCTGGTCAGTAAGGATATCATCGGTGCGGCCACGAAATCGGCTGCCACCTTCTGGCTCACCGTGTCGCAGCAGATCAACCAATAGCTCAGGCATCTTTTCCTGAGACTCCTGCTTCTGTGAATGTGGCCATGTTGTTGTGCAGAGCACAGGCAAGGCGTAACAGGGGCAGCGTGATTGCTGCGCCGCTGCCTTCTCCCAGGCGCATGCTGATATCCAGCAAGGGTGTAGCCTCTAATGCTTCCAATACCAGGAGGTGTCCTGGTTCGGCGGATTGGTGGGCGAATATGAGCCAGTCCTTTGTGCCTGGATTGATCTGGGTGGCAATTAGTGCAGCAACGCTAGTGATGAAGCCGTCCACCAGAACCGGCAGACCCTTGATGGCACAGGTGATGTAGCTGCCTACCAAGGCTGCTATCTCAAAACCACCGAGCCGTCGCAGAGCCTCAAGTGGTTCGTCCAGGTGATCCTGGTGCAGGGTGAGTGCCCGTTGTATGACTTCAACCTTGTGGCTGATGCCTTCCTGATTCAGGCCTGTCCCAGGGCCGGCCAATTGATTTGCTGGGATGCCGGTAATGGCGCAGGCCAGGGTGCTGGCTGCGGTGGTATTACCGATCCCCATCTCACCGCCGATGAATATTTGAGTGCCTGTCTCCATGGTGCATTCTACGGCTTGCTGACCAGCTTCAAGGGCTTGTGCCAGTTGCTCAGAGGTCATGGCGGCCTGCTTGGTGAAGTTGGCAGTGCCTTGGCCTAGAGGCTGGTTGTGAATGTTATCCAGGGTGTTGTCATTCTCTACTGTGCCAAGATTGACAATTTCCATTTTGGCGTTTAGCTGCTGTGCCAGTACGCAGATAGCTGCACCGCCATGAGAGAAGTTTCGCACCATCTCCAGGGTGACAGACTGAGGAAAGGCTGAGACCCCTTCGGCCACTACGCCGTGGTCGGCAGCAAAGATGGTGATCTGGGCTTGTTCTAGTGAGGGCCGATCTGACTGCTGCATCCCGGCTAATCGGATGGCGATGGATTCTAGCTGTCCTAGTGATCCAGGGGGCTTGGTGAGCTGCTCCTGTCGTTCCTCGGCAGCTTGGATGGATGGCTTGTGGAGCGGTTTGGTGGGGTGGGTTATCCAATCTAAGCTCATCAGCTGTTGCCTTTTAAAAAGTGCGGTAGTCCTGCCACAGTCAGGATTACGCGGTCACAGGCTTGAGCGATCTGCTGGTGTAGTACCCCGGCTTCATCACAGAATCTACGGGATAACTCACCCAAGGGGATTATCCCCAGACCGGTTTCATTACTCACCAGGATTATCTCACCCGGCAGGTTGGGGAGGCATTGCAGCAGGGCCTCCCGTTCTTGCTCCAGCCGACCTTCATCCTTGAGCATAAGGAGGTTTGTCAGCCACAGGGTCAGGCACTCTATCAGCAGCAGGCGTTCTGCTCCGGCTTGCTGTCGCAAGGTATCAGCCAGGGCAAGTGGCTCTTCGATCAGCGACCATTCTGCTGGCCTATGTTTGCGGTGTTGGTCAACCCGTTGTTGCATGGGTTGATCTTGCACGGTGGCTGTGGCGATGTAGGTTATATTCAGGCCAGAGGCTCGGGCATATTGTTCTGCTAAGCGACTTTTACCGGAGCGGACACCGCCGAGGATAAGTGTTTTCATCATAAATAGATCGCCGGTATTTGCAGAATAGAGTCTGACAGAAACTCTACCTTCTCTGCATTGTTTACCAGGATACCCAATGGAGCCTTGGTATCTTCAATAAATGTTTTCAATGAAGTCAGCATTCGTTGGTTGACGGTATACCCTAATTTTATTTCAACTGGAATAATCCCAAAAGGTGCTTCAATTATCAGATCAATCTCTGATCCGTCCCGAGTGCGATAGAAGTAGTAATCAATAGAGGGTTGGAGCAGGCATTGAAAACCTCTGATGATCTCTTCGATAGCAAATGATTCGAATGAGGCTCCAGCTACGGGATGTACCAAAAGATCATCAACAGACCGGATTTTTAACAGGTGATGTAATATTCCTGAATCACGAAAAAACCCCTTTGGCATCTTTTGAACCCTTTTAAGGGGGTTGTTTTTGTAGCTTCTGAGATTTCTCCAGATGAAGGTGTTGTGAATGATCTCCAGGTACTCTTTAGATGTTACCGAACTGACTTCCAGCGCTCTGGCAATCTCTGATTGATTGATGATTCTCCCTGAGTGATGGGAGAGTGTCTGCACAAACAAACGGAAGTTATGAGGGCTGATCCTGGGAAAGAGTCGGGCAATATCCCTCCTGATGTAATCAGAAAAGTACTCATCCATCCATATGCCATGAAATGCTGCTTCCGCCTCACTTTTTATTCTTGCCTCAGGATAACCACCTAACAGCCAATGCTGATACATCTGGTTAGGTTGAAGCGATGGTTTGAGGGTGGCAAATTCCGCCAAATCAAGCCTGTTTGCAGATAACAGCTCATATATCGGGGAGAGTGGCGCGCCATGGTATTCGGTGGCCTTGAATGGCCATAGCTCCAAGCTGGCAATTCTGCCAGCCAGACTCTCGGATAGACCCTTTACAATCTCAGGCGAACTTGAGCCGGTGAGCAAAAATCTACCAACCCGCTTTCGGTCGTTATCAATGACCCCTCTCAATACCGAAAAAAGTTCTGGATATTGTTGTGCCTCATCAATGATAACGTTCGTCTGTTGCCTGGAAAAAAATCCCAAGGGGTCGCTGGTTATCAGTTGGTAGTCATCCGGCCTTTCAAGATCATAATAGCTCCAATCCGGGCGTAAATTCCTAACCAGGGTTGATTTTCCGCACTGCCTGGAGCCAAGAACCGCAACACAGGGAAATAACCCCAGCAGCTTGTTGATTTTATGCGTCAGAAATCGATTTATATCCTTCATATTTAAATGCTAGCTTTAAAAAAGAAGGGCGTCAAATTGAGAAAATATAATACTGAGAGCCCTAGCCCGCATTTTTTACCAGCGATCCTGGTGGATCAGTTCCTCAATTGGCAGGCGAGGTAGCCATCCGGCCTTTTCCAACTCAGGTTTTTCGTGGAAATGACTAACGTGTCCGATACAGAGGTAGGCGATGGGTACAACGAACCTTGGGATGCCTAAAATCTCTTTCAGGGTTTTGTGATGGATGATGCTAACCCATCCAACCCCCAGGTTTTCGGCCCGCGCTGCAAGCCAAAGGTTCTGTACGGCGCAGACTGAGCTGTAAAGATCCATCTCCTTATTGGCTGTGCGGCCGATAACCACGTTGCCAGTGCGGCGGCGGTCACAGGTGATGGTTATACCAAGGGGTGCCTCCATAATTCCTTCCAGTTTGAAGGAGCGGTACTGTTCTCGTTGCTGTTCATCAAACATCTCTGCCGCTTCGTTGTGAGCCACTTCAAAGGCATCTTTGATCTGCTGTCTTATGGTTTGATCCCGCACAATGATAAAGTCCCATGGTTGCATGAAACCAACGCTGGGGGCGTGATGTGCTGCGTTGAGAATGCGCTTTAGCACCTCATCTGAGACTTGGTCAGGTAGGAATTCCCCTCGGGTGTCCCGGCGGTTGTAGATTGTCTTGTAGAGGCCATCCCGCTCAGCTGTAGTGATTTTCATGGTATTTTTTGAGTGGTGATACTAAAATTCTACGCCCTGCTGGGCCTTGATGCCTTGTTCATAGGCGTGTTTTATCATCTTCATCTCTGAAACTGTATCTGCTGCATCAATCACTTCCTGTGGTGCATTGCGGCCAGTGAGGATCAGATGTAGCCAAGGTGGTTTTTTCTGCTGGATAAAATCAGCAATTTCTTTGCCGGTGAGCCAGTTGTAGCTACAGCAGTAATTGATCTCATCCAGCAATACCATGTCGAACTCGCCGGAGAGGATTTTTTGCTGGCTGAAGGCCCAGCTCTCTTGGGCGCTCTTTTGGTTTTGTTCAGGATTTTCTGTATTCCAGGTGAAGCCATCCCCGAGGCAGTGCCATTCGATATTGTCGAAGCGTTTGGCGGCTTCTTGCTCCCCGGTTTTCCATTTGCCTTTGATAAATTGAATGACACAGACTTTCATGCCGGAGCCTGCTGCCCGGAACACCATACCAAAGGCGCTGGATGATTTTCCCTTACCATCACCGGTATGGACCAGGGTGATGCCGGTGCGCTTGCTACGTGTTTTCATTCAGATGTCAGATGGCGCAGAGCAAGAATTACGGGGGCGGTGTCCGGTTGAATACCGCGCCATAGAAAGAAGGATTCCGCAGCCTGTTCAACCAACATTCCCAGTCCATCTACCGTTTTAGCAGCGCCTTGCTGCTGGCCCCAGCGCATGAAAGCGGTTGGTTTGTCACCGTACATCATGTCATAGCACCAGCCATTTTCTTTGAGTAGGTTGTCTGGGATGTCTGGCACTGTGTCTGTTAGTCCAGCAGCTGTGGCGTTGATAATGAGATCAAAACTCTGGCTATTGAGATCGCTAAGGCCACAACCACTGATAGACCCCAGTGCTGCCAAATTCTGAGCCAAAGCTATGGCTTTGGAGGTGGTGCGATTGGCAATGACAATTTGCCTGGGTTTGGTTTTCAATAAGGGTTGAAGAACACCTCTAGCAGCGCCTCCAGCCCCTAGCAACAGAATGCAGGTATCTTGCAGGTGAACCCCCAGGTTGTCCTGTAGGTCGCGTACCAGGCCAATGCCGTCGGTATTTTCTCCGCGCAGGCGGCCATCCGGCAGCCTGATAATGGTATTAACAGCACGTGCAGATTCTGCTCTTGGGTTGCGTTCGCTCACCAGTTGCCAGGCATCCTCCTTAAATGGCACGGTGACATTTAATCCCTTGCCCCCAGCAGCCATAAAATCAGCAATGTTTTGGGCCAAATGCCCCGGCTCTCCCAGTAGTTTGGTATATTCAAGTCGCTCCCCGGTCTGTTCCGCAAAGGCATGGTGGATCAGGGGAGATTTACTATGCTCAATGGGATTGCCGATAACAGCGTAGTGGTCAATGGTGTTGTTCATCTGGATTGAGTGAGGCTATTCTTGTAGCCACTGCGCAGCATCTTTTGCATAGTAGGTGAGGATGCCATCGGCCCCGGCCCGTTTGATGCAAAGTAGTGATTCCAATGCCACAGCCTCTTCATTCAGCCAGCCCTGTTGGGCGGCAGCCTTTAACATGCTGTATTCACCACTGACCTGATAGACAAAGGTCGGGGCGCCAAATTCATCTTTCACCCGGCGAACTATATCCAGGTAAGGCATGCCTGGTTTGATCATTACCATGTCGGCACCCTCTTCCAGGTCGAGGGCAACCTCACGCAGAGCTTCATTGGTGTTGGCTGGATCCATCTGGTAGGTGTATTTGTTGCCTGTTCCCAGGTTTGCAGCGGAGCCAACGGCATCCCGGAACGGGCCGTAGAAGCTAGAGGCATATTTGGCGGAATAGGCGAGGATACGGGTGTGTATATGGCCGGAAGATTCCAATTCTTCTCGGATATCACCGATGCGGCCATCCATCATGTCCGATGGGGCCACTATGTCAGCGCCAGCTTCAGCGTGGGATAGAGCCTGCTTGACCAGAACCTCCACGGTTTCATCATTCATCACGTAGCCGCTATCGTCAATGAGACCATCCTGACCATGGGTGGTGAATGGATCAAGGGCCACGTCAGTGATGACACCTAGCTCTGGAACGGCCTCTTTCAGCGCCTGCACAGCTCGTTGGGCCAATCCATCAGGGTTAAAGGCTTCCCTTGCATCTTCTGATTTTGCTGATGCTGGAGTTACCGGAAACAGGGCCATGGCCGGGATGCCAAGGGCATGGATCTCTTTGGCCTCTGTTACCAGCAGGTCGATGCTCATACGCTCGACCCCAGGCATGGAGGTGATAGCTTCACGCTCACCATTGCCTTCCAATACAAATACGGGATAGATGAAATCAGCTGGGGTTAGTTCTGTCTCCCGCATTAAGCGGCGGGAGAAGTCATCCCGGCGCATGCGGCGTAGACGGGTTATGGGGAAAAACGCGTTCTTTTGTTGCATGGATCTCAGTCTCGTGAGGGTGGATAAGGTGATGCAAAAATATCACTAGCCAGCATACGATACCTTAGCCATGAGGTTTGCGCCAAATCGCCATGGCATGTCGGTTAAATCAAGTACAACTCTGGAAGGGGCGTAGCCTGTTTCCTGGATTAGGATGAATATCTAGCGCCTAGTTGGCCGCTCAATAATCATAGTCTTGAGTTTTAGTTGCTGCTGCCCTCGCCAGCCGTTGATGGTGACAACGGAGCCTGGCGGCTGCATGGCAATGGTATTGAGAATGTCACGGGCACCGCTGGGTACAATTCCGTTTATTTCGACTATGACATCGCCAGGTTCAATACCAGCCTGATCGGCTGGGCCTTGTTCCAGGACACCGGAGACCAGAACCCCTTTTACCTCACTTAGTCCAAATGATTCAGCCAGCTCTGGAGTGATGTCTTGGGCCAGGATGCCTAGCCACCCGCGCACTACTCTGCCATGCATGAGCAGTTGCTGCATGATGCCCTGAGCCAGTGAAACGGGGATGGCAAAACCGATGCCTTGTGAGCCGCCGGTTTTGGAGAAGATAACGGTGTTGATTCCTACCAGATCCCCATGGGCGTTAACCAGGGCACCACCGGAATTACCAGGATTGATTGCGGCATCGGTCTGGATGAAGTCTTCAAAGGTGTTAATTCCTAATCTGTTGCGGCCGGTGGCGCTGATAATGCCCATAGTGACGGTCTGTCCAACTCCAAAAGGGTTGCCGATAGCGAGCACTACATCTCCCACTTGGAGCTGCTCAGAATGGCCCAGGCTGATGGCTGGCAGATTCTCAGTATGAGCGAAGAGCACGGCAAGATCGGTATCTGGATCCGTGCCTATAACTACGGCAGGGATGTTACGACCGTCATGTAGCACCAGTTGAATTTCATCTGCCCCTTCAACGACATGATTATTGGTCAGGATATAACCACGGGAATCCAGAATGACCCCTGAACCAAGGCTGGTCTCCCGATGCTGACGTGGCTTTGCAGCCGGTTGATCCTTGAAAAAAGACTGAAATGCCGGATCTGAGAATTGGTAGTTGCGTTGCTCGGTAATGATCTTGGTGGTAAAGATGTTCACCACTGAGGGTGAAGCGCGGTTTACAGCATCGGCATAGGAAACAGGCCCGGAGGTTCCTCTACTGATTGGGGGCGGTGCTATGATTGGCTGGAGTGTCTCTGGTTGCGCAGAGGGCTGATGCGGCTTGCCGTTGGTCAGCAGATCCGGTTGTAATACCAGCACCACGAAGGCCGCAGCCAGGCCGGCGGTGACTGAAGTGAGGGTAAAGGAAAGTATTTTCCGCAATTTCATAGATATGCATAATCTATCAATCTGAAATGAAAAACCAGAAAAACATAGAGAGATAATAAATGGTCAAACTGCCCACTTTAGAAGCTTATTGTAACACTCTGCTTGATGTTGGATCTTATACTGACTATTGCCCTAATGGTCTACAGGTTGATGCTGGGCAGAATGAGGTAAAGCGACTGGTAACTGGGGTAACCGCCAGTCAGGCCCTGGTTGATGAAGCCGTTGCGGCTGGTGCTGATGTGTTACTGGTACATCATGGCTACTTTTGGCAAGGTGAAGCTGATCCGCTGACAGGCATCAAGGGGTGTCGCATCCGCACTTTGATCAAAAACAACATTAGCCTGCTGGCATACCATCTACCACTGGATGCCCATCCAGAGCTGGGAAACAATTGCCAACTAGCTGATCGGTTGGGATTTGCTACGGCCCAGCCTGTTGGTGATGGTTTGATTTGGCAGACTGATCTGACACAGCCAATAGATGCTGCTGATCTCTCCAGGCGTATTGCCAAAGCTCTTGATCGAGAGCCTCAGTATATATCTTCTGGAAACCAACCTGTACGGCGGATTGGCTGGTGCAGCGGTGCAGCTCAAGATTACATTGAGGCTGCTGCTGACCTTGAAATTGATGCCTTTATCACCGGCGAAATATCAGAACGGACGGTGCATTTGGCTCGTGAGTTGGGCATCCATTTTTATGCTGCCGGACACCATGCTACCGAGCGCTTCGGCGTGCAGGCCCTGGGCGGACACTTGGCTGAGCAATTTTCTTTGGATCACCGATTTATTGATATTGCCAATCCAGTCTGATCGATGTGGGGCCCGGGCTGAAGAGTAAAGCAACAGGGACGTATGGTTTTCATGTATACTGTGCGCTTCATTTTTTATTTGCGTTCGGGATCTGCCAATAGGCTCCTGAATCTTTGATTGTCTGGAGCGGCGTCAATGGCTGTAGTCTCAAACAAAAGACCTGTAATGACTTTGTACTCGAATCCCAAGAGTATCTACAGTCACCGGGTTCGAGTGGTTCTTGCAGAAAAAAATATTACCGTTGATATTATTGATGTTGACCCATTGAAGCCATCTGAAGACATGATGGATCTGAATCCTTACGGAACCCTGCCTACCCTGGTGGATCGTGATCTTACCCTGTATGAGTCACGCATCATTATGGAGTATCTGGATGAGCGCTTTCCACACCCACCGCTGTTGCCAGTGGATCCCGTGTCTCGTGCTACTTCCCGTCTCTATATGCATCGTGTAGACCAGGACTGGTATAGCAAGATGCAACTGATCAAAACGGGCGGGGCTGATGCAGAAACAGCACGTAAAGAATTGCGTGATAGCCTCACCGCCACTGCACCTGTATTTGCAGCGAAACCATTCTTCATGAATGATGACCTAACCTTGGCAGACTGCAGTATCGCACCCCTACTATGGCGTTTACCTGAGTTTGGAGTTGACCTGCCGGCCCTAGCCAAACCTATACATGAGTACGCCCAACGCATTTTTGAACGCCCGTCATTTCAGACCAGCCTTACCGAACTGGAGCGGGAACTGCGCCCCTGATAGTGGAGCGTCGGCCTTGATTTCAAATCGCCCCTATCTTATCCGCGCCCTGTTTGAATGGCTGCTGGACTGCGACCTCACACCACACCTCTTGGTTGATGTAATGGACTACAAGGTTGTTGTCCCTACTCAGTATGTCAAAGATGGACGTATCATCCTTAATATTGATCCAGGTGCAGTACGTGATCTACATCTGGGGAATGAACGGATTACCTTTCAGGCCAGGTTCGGTGGCGTCCCCACAGCCATCAGCATTCCTCCGGCAGCCGTGCTTGGAATCTATGCCCAGGAAGATGGGCGTGGCATGTTATTCCCTAACGATCAGGGGGATGAGAGTGACTCCTCTTCTGACCATAAGCCTGACGATCCATCGACGCCACCACGCGCGCGTCCTAGTCTGAAGGTGGTAAAGTAATTAACTAGCTGGAGTTTTAACCGTGGCAAAACCAAGTAGCAAAATAAACCCCCTGGAATTCCAAGAGGATATGCTGGGTGGCCCTGATAAAGAGAAGATCACGCCTGAAAGTGTCAAGTCAGCTGTAGCCGATCATGTGCAAGATAGGGCGCGGCGACTGCACGAAAAATACGGCTCGAATATCGATTATTCGGTACTGCTGAAGATCCTGAGTGACCGGGATGCCGTGCGTTTTCCGGTTACCATTGCATTTGATTCAAGCAGATTGGAACCAGGTATGTTTGCCGTTGCAGAACCAGTGGAGAGAAAAGAGCCTGAAGATGAAGAAGAGGCTGAATACCGCGAATATGAAGAGGCAGCCGACAACTTTGTGGTGGTAGTCCATGAGTACTTCAAGGACAAGCTTGATCTCTTGCCCCCCATGGTTCTCTACCACCTGGTAACGATAAACTACGGGGATATGGCTACCAGCAATGATGCAGAAGTATTCGGCTCCGGAGTTCTGGGCATGGATCAAGAGGTATACTACTCCCAGCTATGTGACCTTGCCGATCAGATCACAAGCTAACCCGCTATTTGATGCCAGCCAACCACTTGGCTATGGTGGCCATTTCCTCGTCAGAAACCCTGTGCATAATGTTTGTCATGGATATGGAGTGACTATTTTTACGTGTTCCGTCCTTGATTACTTTCATCTGTGCCAGCAGGTAAGGCTCATTCTGACCACCCAGCTTGGGATAGCTATTCATGGCTGGCGCATTGCCATTTGCACCATGACAAGCGATGCAGGTCTTTTCAACGTATAGAGCTGCCCCATCCGCTGCTGACAGGGTACCGGCTGCCATGCAACTGGTGAGAAGAAAACTTATTACTACCGCTGCTTTTTTGAACATCGTGAAAATTCCCATATGCTGGTTGGATTTTGAAACATTGATGTATCTGCAAAGTCTGGTATGGATTACTTCTGAGCTGCAATCCACTTGGCAATTGCGACTATCTGTTCATCCGGCAGTGGGATCAGTATCCCCATCATGATGACGGACTGGCCGCTGTTACGGGCGCCAACCTTGATGTCGCGTAGCTGGTTGATGATGTATTCCTCATTCTGTCCTGCCAATTTGGGATAGACGGGGAGAATTGGTGTCTTGGCGTCAACGCCATGGCAGGCCAGACAGCTTTTCTGATAAAGGGCAGCGCCGTCCGGTGCTTCTGCGAAACTGATCGTGCTCAGTGCTGATAGAACAAGACCTGTGATTGCCGCTAACAACTTCATTTTGTACATGTGGATGAACTCCGGTTATATTCCGAACCACGCAGCCGTCCACCGTGATTCAGATAGTGCCGATTATGTAATAGTTTAAAATATTTAATCAAATTACACCGAGATTATATAGGGTAATTATTTAAGGCTCTCTTGTACTTGCTTAAGGTGAGTGCCCAGTTGTGATTCGGGATCATTGTAACGCAAAATGCTAGCCTGGAATAATAGAACTAGGCTTTGACCAGGATCAATGTCATGCATCTGGTCTTTTTTTACGGTGTGAGCTAGTATAGCGAGCGATTATTTTCCACAGGTAATAGCGTATGGCAAATAAATATTTACACGATGGTGGCAAAATGGACAAGAGTGATAATAAACAGAGCGTATCTCGGCGCGGCTTTCTTGAAAAGATTGCAATCGGGGGCGCAGCTATAGGTGCTTCAGCCGGGTTGTTCAAGATCGCTGACTCCATGGCCCCAGACGTTGACCAGCAATTAGCTACAAAGCAAGATGCGGATGCCGCTGCGGGTGATCGAGCATTGGCGAATGAAGAGTATGTGCTGATGTCCAGACAAGAGAAGGATGAGATAGTGCAAATGTTTGTCGATAATTACCCCAATAAAAGCACGGAAATCATCTAAATCATGTCGCATTCAAGCGCTGCAAAAAACGAGAGAGGTTAACCGTGTCAAAACCCAAGAATAAAGAGGGGACAGATGCCAGTAAGACCCGCCGGAATTTCTTAAAAACGGCTGCTGCCAGTATTGGTGCGGCTACTCTGGCAGGCTCCTCTAAGCTGATGGCCAACATTGAGGATCCAGATGCGGAGACCACCTGGGCTGAATGGTTTCAGAATAATTACCGCCTGATGACCGAAAAGGAAAAAAAGGATTCTATTAAGCTTCTGGAGAAACGGTACTCGGCGCAGTATGAAAAGAATGTTGGCGTGGACGATGCCCCATCTATGGACGGCGTGCTGTTCGGCTATGCCTTAAATATTCAAAAATGCATCGGCTGCCGACGTTGCGTTAAGGCATGTGTACTGGAGAATAACCAATCCCGCTACAACACAGAGATCGAGTGGATTCGTGTGATCAGGATGGAGAAGGGACAATTCAGCGTAGAGGACATGGATAAGGGATACCCCGACCCCGATGGCATTCAGGTTGGCGGCAATGCCTACAAGCACGCAGGCGTGATCCTGGAGGGGCAGCATTACTACCAGCCGGATCAGGTTCCGGAAAAGGACGCCTTCTATTTTCCTATCGCCTGCATGCAGTGTGAAAAACCACCCTGCGTGAAGGTTTGCCCAGTCAGAACTACCTGGCGGGAACCAGATGGCATCATCGTCATTGATTACAACTGGTGCATTGGCTGTCGCATGTGCATCGGTGCCTGTCCGTACTGGGCGCGTCGATTCAACTGGGGTGAGCCTAATCTGCCCAAAGAAGAGATGAACCCAAAGACCCACTACCTGGGCAATCGTCCGCGCATGAAAGGCGTGGTTGAAAAATGCACCTTCTGTATTCAAAGGTCAAGGCGAGGTCGCTACACGGCCTGCGTCGAGGTCTGTCCGGTTGGGGCTAGAAAATTCGGTAATCTCCTGGATCCTGAGAGCGAAGTAAGGAAGATCCTGGACAGAAAGAGGGTGTTTCGCTTGAAAGTAGAAATGAATACCTATCCAAAATTCTTTTATTTCATGGACTAAGGGGGGGATCGTCATGCAACCTGCATTTGGTAAATTTCTAGTTGACTTCTTCTCCTACACGTTGGTAGGGGGGAGAAAGTTTTGGATCTGGGTACTCTGTCTGTGTGCATTTCTGCCATTTTGGGCCTACGGCTTTTACCAGCAGTGGAGCCATGGAATGATTGTAACAGGCCTGACGGATCAGATTAGTTGGGGTCTCTATCTGGCAAACTTTGTTTTTCTTGTGGGGGTGGCGGCAGCGGCCGTGACGGTTGTCTTCCCAGCCTACGTTTATAAGCAGCCGGATCTGCTCAAGGTGGCAGTTCTCAGTGAGATGTTGGCTATTTCTGCTGTGATTATGTGCCTGCTATTCGTGGTCGCTCATATGGGTAGACCTGACAGGGTTTGGCACATGATCCCAGGTATTGGAATCTACAACTGGCCCAACTCCATGCTTACTTGGGATGTGGCAGTTCTCAACATATACCTGATCCTTAATCTGGTAGCCGGCTTCTACTACCTTTATACCAAGTGGGCCGGTGGAGAGCTGAATAAAAAGTTTTATATGCCTCTGATCTATGTTGCCATTGTTTGGGCTTTAAGCATCCATACAGTGACCGCCTTCCTGATCAACACCATGCCAGCCAGACCTATGTGGTTTCACTCGGTAATGCCCATAAGGTTCATAACTACGGCGTTCGCGGCTGGCCCGGCCATGATCATCGTGGCCTTCCTGGTGGTGCGCAACAACACCAAGCTGTATATACCTGACCGGGTCTTTGACATCCTTTCGCAGATTGTCACCTGGTGCCTTGGCCTTGCTCTATTCCTGGCTTTGTCGGAGATTGTCACAGAGCTGTATGCCAGCACAGAACACTCATTAGGGCTGCAATACCTGATGTTTGGTAAGCATGGCCTGTCCAATCTGGTGCCTTTTTTCTGGGTATCGATATCGGTGATGATTATCTCGTTTATCCTGCTCTTAATTCCAAGCGTGAGGACTAACTATAAAGTGCTTCCCTATATCTGTGTGGCATTGTTTGCCGGGATTTGGGTTGAGAAGGGTATGGGACTGCTGCTTCCTGGTTTCACTCCCACCCCCATTGGTGAACTTACTGAGTACTATCCTACAGCTATTGAGTTCTACATCTGCCTGGGGAACTGGGCCATAGGCATCCTGGTGTTTACCTTTCTGTTGAAGGGAGCTGTGGGCGTTGTTCTTGGCGAGTTGAAATACCAGCAACCGGGACAGCCCGCTGTAGAAAATGCGCCTAAGGCTGAAGCGGAAGCGACTGCTTAAGATGGAGATCCTACTAGGCTCCTTTTTTGGCCAAGTCCCTGTTTGAGAGAAAGAGATGATGAAAATAAAGAGAACTATCTCAATGGTGTTTTCTGCCGTAGCAATCCTCACCATCAGCGGTGGAGCGGTGTTTGCAGACAACACTATGAAGAAGATCGTTATTGAGTGCGACGAAAGCCGCCAGGGTGCCACCCCTGTCACCAGAAGAGATCTGGAACCGGGCTGGCCAAATGTGCAATGTTCCCAGGATTCAGGTGGTGTGCTGTGGTGGAGTGACCCTTTTGACGGCACCATCCCCATGGGGGATATGTCGGTGGAGGCAGACTACACACATGAGGAAGCCGTAGTGAAACCTCGGGAGCCATACCTGGATCGCAATAAGCTCTTTACCATTTGCACCGAGGCCTGCCACAACGATAGCTACCAAAAGCCGCCGGAGAGCATCAAGCCACGACCACTGAAAATGCACACGGATATTATCCCCGATTCTATGGATTTACAGCATGGCCGTGGTGCCATCTGGTGTATGAACTGCCACAATTCGGATCACCGCTCCACGCTGGTGGATAACTTTGGCGGAGAAATTAGCTTTAACCAACCACAGAAGTTATGTGGCAAGTGTCATGGCCCTATTCTGCGCGACTGGCGAGAAGGTATTCACGGCAAACGAATCGGCATGTGGACCAAAGGCGGCAAGAAGAGATGGTGGGTTTGTACCGAGTGTCACGACCCTCATGATGTGCAGCAAGGGAACCGGAACAAGGGTTTTGCCCAGCTACCTCCAGAGATGGCCCCAGAACTACCGAAGGGGATGCCTAATAAGGATCACGATACTTACCAGGCAGGGCACTAGGAGCCTGTGATACTGAAGTGATCATGGATCACGGGGCAGACTGAAACCTGCAAACCCCTTGATCTTGAATGAAATAAACGCCCGCATTCTTGCGGGCGTTTGTTTTGGACTACTGGTTTTTAGATTAATGAGCAAATCAGATGCCTGAGTACGAATTAAAGTTTACAGAAGATGGAGAAACATCCACAGAGGAAGCAGCGGAGCGCAAAAAAACTCTGGATGAGTTGGCAGCTTTTATCCATGAGATGAAAGAGCGACCATTGGCCGGGGTTTCTCTAAACGAAGAGCAGAGTACCCAGTGGGATGAGAAGGGTGGTGAGTTTGACTATCAGGATCACTATGGCCGCGAGATTGTCGGGGAAGTGTCTGCGGATGGTGAAACTGAGGCCTTGGTGATCCATAATGCCAAGGGCCTGCCGGTGGCCATGGCAGCCAAGGGCAAAGACGGTGGCTGGCAAGGGATTGGTGTTGATGAGCGGCTGCGTGAAGCAATAGCCGGGATGTTGCAAGTGGAATTGAGCTAGGAGCTTAGCAATCCCATGCTGAGTTCCTCCAGTCTGGTACCTACCAGAGCCAGATGGCCTGTATGCCTGCTTTCCCTATCCTCGCTGTAATCAAAGCGGTAGATTCGGCGCAGGCGAATCCCCCCCATCCCCCATCTTATCCCAATCCGATGTACCGAGACCGTCTGATCCAGTAGCTGCACTCCTCGCTCTTCGCAGGCCTTAGTGCAGATTTCTATGGCGCTTTCCTGGGCACGCATGCTGTCGAGTATTAGCCAGCCAATGAAGGCTAATAGTGTTACGGTGGCGATGGTTTCATGCATAAGGCAGGATTAGACTCACAACTTCTCAAAGACGAGATCCCAGACACCATGTCCCAGCCTGTGACCTCGCTGCTCAAATTTTGTCAGTGGGCGATCTTCTGGCCTGAGGACAAATTGGCCATAGCCGATACTGTTTCTGAAATCTGCGGAAGCACTCAAGACGGTCATCATCTGGTTTGCATAATCCTCCCAATCGGTGGCCATGTGTATGCTGCCTCCAGACTTTACCAGCCGTGCCAGTATGTTGGTAAAAGTCGGTTTTACGATACGCCGTTTGTGATGCCGTGTTTTGTGCCATGGATCTGGAAAGAAGAGCATGATGCCGGATAAGCTGCTCTCTGGCAGGCAGTTGCTTAGGACTTCCATGGCATCGTGGCGCATTACCCGCACGTTCTGTAGCCCCTCTTCTTCCAGTCGTATCATCAGGTGGCCGACACCTGGGCGGTGAACCTCAATGCCGAGATAATTCCGTTCAGAGTGACGTGCCGCCATTTTGGCCAGGGCTTCGCCATTGCCAAAACCAATCTCCAGGTAGATGGGATTGTTGTTGCCAAACAGGCAGGCGAAATCCAGCAGCCCAACTGCTGGATAATCCACCCCAAACCGTGGCCAACAGCGCTCATAGGCATTACGTTGTCCAGTGGTAAATCTACCTTCCCGCAGGACAAAACTGCGTATGGGCCGGTGCTTGGGGGTTGTGTCAGACATTTTTGCGCGAGTACAAATTCAATATCGGTTATTATTAGGAGTATGGGCCAAGATTATGGCCATCACAACTCAGGAAAATGCATGCAAGTTGAAGAATTACGCGATCTGGTAGTACAAACTCTTGAAGACATGAAGGCCAAAGACATTACCGTTATTGATGTCCAAGGTAAAACAAGTATCACCGACATCATGGTGATAGCCAGCGGCACCTCCAGTCGACACGTCAAATCCATCGCTGAAACTGTGGCCTTCCAGGTGAAAAGTGCTGGAGAAACACCTTTGGGCAGCGAAGGTGTGGCAGAAGGCGAATGGGCATTGCTTGATCTCAACGGTGTTGTACTGCACGTAATGCTGCCAAAGGTGCGAGACTTCTACCAACTTGAAGGTCTCTGGAGTGTAGATATTCTCTGCTCAGAAACGGTCGCTGAAACTCATTAAATCAGCAGTGAAAAACTCTTTCTGCTACTTTCAAGCATGATGACAAAGCGGTATGCCTAAAGGTTGGACAGCCTTGTAAATAATCTACGCTGTAGATTGTTCGGCAATTACAATTCTGTTGCGGCCAGCTTCCTTTGCCTGGTAAAGGGCGTGATCTGCCCGATCCAATAGCGTATGGATGGTATCGCTTTGATTCAAGATACTAATACCCATGGATACTGTAAAAGCGGGGAGATCAACGCCATCTTCTTCTCCAGGGGATGTGGTGGCAATCTTCTGGCGCAGACGCTCTGAGATGGAAGCGGCCTCTTTGGGATCGGTATGGGGTAAGAGAATGAGAAACTCTTCACCACCGTAACGGATAACGATGTCACTGGCACGCAGCAGCTCTCTGGATACGTCTGCAAGGCTACGTAAGGCTTTGTCGCCCGCTAAGTGCCCCCGCTTGTCGTTGTATTGTTTGAAGCGATCCACATCCAACATAATGGCACAAAATGGTTCTTCACCTGTTATTGCCCGATTAATAATGCGGTCAATTGAGATGTCAAACCAGCGTCGGTTATTACAGCCTGTAAGTGCGTCCGATAATGCGTAATTTTCCCATTGGTAGAGTTGTGCCTGTTTTTCAATAATGGTCTGGTTATCATGCCTGACCTTTTGCGTAAACATGTACAGCATGTTTTTTGCAACAGCATGTGAGTTGTTTATCATGTTCCACAGCAGGTGCTCGTTGATAATGAATAAATGACAATCTGTCATAGTCACGATATAAGCACTGGTTGTGCCACTGTCAATTAGTGATATTTCCCCAAAATAATGCCCAGCCTGTAGTATTTTGTGTGGTGTTTGGCTCAGGATATCTAAGCGTACTTCTACCTCTCCGCTCAATATTAAATGGAGTTTGCTGTTTTGTGTATTGGGGTGCAGCAGGACAATTCCAGCTGGAACCTCTTGTTCTGAACATTGCTCAATCTGGTCTGATATTTTGCTCATATTCACACGGTGAAATAACTGGTTCTTAGCGAGTAGAGAATAGAGGTAATCTCGCTCACTTTCAGTTCTTTTGGGATCTGCAGCAGTCATGGATTTGTTGGAGATATGTGTTAGTCAGTAGCTGGATAATAATTTATTTTAATAGATCTTGCGAGGCTCTTTGTATTACTATTAACTATGCTTCGAATTCGTATGTGGTTTACCTTGTATATCTTCAAGCATTGCTTCCATTCGCTCTAATCGTTGCTCGATTAATTCTGTATGTTCTCGCAACCAGTGTACTTCACCAGCCTCGCCCTGGCCTGATTCACGGTCAAACTGTTCGTGCTCACGCTGTAGTACTTCAAGCACGATTCCTATCATCATGTTCAAGAAGACGAAGGCAACGATAAAAATAAAGGATAGGTAAAAGATCCAGCTTAGTGGGTAGATGTCCATGGTCTCATACATGACATCGGTCCAGTCTTCGAAGGTGGCAACCCGAAACAAGGTTAGCATGGAGATGCTAATGTTATCCCATAGCTCCGGATTGACTTTACTGAAGAATATGCTGCCCATAGCGGCGTAAATATAGAAGAAAATGAACATCAACAGAGAAACGTATCCCATACGTGGTATTGCTTTGAGAAAGGCGTTTAGCAGTATGCGTAACTCAGGGATGACGGAGATCAATCTCAGTGCTCGAAATATTCGCAGCAACCGACCCAGCAGCACCATCTCAGATTCATCTACTGGAATCAGACTGGCGGTGACAATAATAAAGTCAAAGACATTCCAGCCTTTTTTGAAAAACGCCTTCATGTTGTGCTCGGCGATCATGCGGATGATGATTTCCGTCAGAAAGAATAGGGTTATTGCTATATCCAGCACGTTAAAGACGATCAAAATCTGTTCGTTGATGGCGTAGGTCTTGGCACCTATCACCAAGGCTGAAACGATAATGATGCCAATAACAAAGGCTTCAAAGACCTTGTTTTCACGGATGTGGAGAAAACGTTCTTGCAGGGTTATGGCGTTAGTTGTCATAAGCTGGGGTGGGGTATTTAGGCCATTTTTCTAAGTTCATACTCTAAGATGCCCTCAGCACCCAGAGCCTTGAGTTGAGGGATGAGGCTACGAGTGATCCCGCTATCTACTACGGTTTCGATGGCAAGCCACTTTTGATCGTACAGATGGCTGACCGTAGGGGCATGCAGGCTGGGTAGAATGCCAACGATTTCATCCAACCGTGTAGCAGGGATGTTCAGCTTTAGGGCAACCTTGCGTCTGGCGGCCAGGGCGGATTGCAGCAGCATGGCAATTTGCTGGATCTTCTCTTTTTTCCAAGGATCAGCCAAAGTAGCCTTGTTGGTTATTAGCCGAGTCTCGGTGTGCAGCAAATCACAGACAATACGCAGGCCATGAGCCTTGATTGTGCTGCCGGTTTCAGTGATTTCCACTACCGCGTCCACCAGTCCTTCCACTACCTTGGCTTCAGTAGCTCCCCATGAAAACTCCACTTCTGCTTCAATTCCTTTGTCTGCCAGATAGCGTTTGGTGAAGCCCACCAGCTCAGTGGAGATCCTCTTGCCTTGCAGGTCTTCCACGCTGGTGATGGGGCTGTCTTGAGGTACCACCAGTACCCAGCGACAGGGTTGGTCTGAGTTCTTGGAGTAAGCCAGCTCGCAGATCTCTTCTACATCGGCTTCTGTTTCCAGGATCCAGTCATGACCAGTCAGGCCTAGATCCAGGGTACCGTTGGCAACGTATGGCCCCATTTCCTGTGAGCGTACCAGAGCACAGTTAATCTCTGGGTCATCGATGCTGGGAAAATAGTTGCGTGAGCGCTGTTGAATATCCCAGCCTGCCTGGGCGAATAGTGAGATGGTAGCTTGTTCCAGGCTGCCTTTGGGTATTCCCAATTTCAGTTGTGGCATGATTTGATATTTAACCTATAGTCTAAGTCCGCCCAGACGCTTGCGCAGGCGATAGTTTCTAAAAATAATTCCACCGCTGAAGCTGGCAATCATCAATAGCAATGCGGTAGGCAATAGCCAGATTGGCAGAGCGAAAAAGCCACCTTCCTGTGCCAGCTTGTTAGTTTCATCTTCTAACTCTTTGCTTAGCCCTAGAATCCTTTCATTGGCGTCTGCCAGTTCATTCTTCAGGCTATCTTCTTCCGGTACCGATGCAGTAGATTGCTTGAGTGTGGCCTCAGTCTGGATTAATTTGAGGCGTAGTTCGCTGGTGCTTGCTTGCAGCTCCAACAGCATGACCTGAGCTGGTTTTTCATGGCTAATGAGTCTGGTCTCCATCCAGCCTTCAGTCCGGTCTGAGAGACGTACCAAGGTGAGATCATCTTTGTTTTCCAGCGGTTCCAACGGTGTGCCGCTGGGCAACACCCGAGTCGGCTTACTATTGGTATCAGGCTCATCATATATACCGGCAAGAAGCTTGTCAGTAACATAGGCCGCTGACAGGTGGGTTGTCATCAGCAACAATAGCAGGCCGGTAATGGTTGGATTCAACCTAAGCATGTTTCTAATTCGCCTCATTAAGAGCCGGTATTTTAACGCCTACAGAGGTGCTTGCAAAACCTCTAAGGTTTTGCCCCTATCCTGTGATGCCACTATGACGCAGCAAGGCATCTATCTTGGGTTCGCGACCACGAAAGGCAATAAACAGCTGCATGGCATCTTGTGACCCTCCTTGCTCAAGAATGTTATGCAGGAAGGATTCACCGCTGGCTGGGTCAAAGATGCCGTGTTTCTCGAACAGGGAGAAGGCATCGGCCGAGAGCACCTCAGCCCACTTATAGCTGTAATATCCAGCACCATAACCACCAGCAAAGATGTGGGAGAACCCGTGAGCAAAGCGATTGAATGGAGGGGTTTTTACTACGGCCACTTGATTTCGCACCTGGTGCAGAATCTCATAGATGCGGCCTCCTTTATCAGGGTCGTATTCCAGATGGATACGAAAATCGAACAGGCTGAGCTCCAGTTGTCGCACCATCTGCATAGCCGACTGAAAATTCTTGGCGGCATACATTTTATTGTACAGCTTGTCAGGCAGGGGTTTGCCGGTTTCATAGTGTCCAGAAATCAGCTCCAGGGCCTCTCGTTCCCAGCACCAGTTCTCCAGAAACTGGCTGGGTAGTTCCACTGCATCCCAGGCTACCCCATTGATGCCGGAGACCGATGGGTAATCAATGCGGGTTAGCATGTGGTGCAGGCCGTGACCAAACTCGTGAAACAGGGTCTCTACCTCATTGTGGGTGAATAGGGCTGGTTGATTCCCCACTGGTGGTGAGAAATTGCAGGTCAGATAGGCTACGGGATTTTGCTGCTTGCTGGGTGTGACCATGCGGCCTATGTAGTCGTCCATCCAGGCGCCACCACGCTTTTTCTGGCGGGCGTAAAGATCAAGGTAGAATTGGCCACGAACCTTTCCCTGTTGATCTTGGATCGCAAAAAAACGTACATCTTGGTGCCAGGTGTCTACGCCTTTGATCTCGCGGATCTGGATGCCGAATAACCTCTCTACTACGGCGAATAGACCGGGAATGACACGGGTCTCTGGGAAATATGGCTTCAGCTCCTCCTGAGTGAAGGCATAGCGGTGTTGGCGCAGCTTTTCAGCGTAGTAACCAATATCCCATGCTGCAAGCTCCTCGACACCAAACTCAGTCAGGGCAAAGGTTTGCAGTTCAGCCAGTTCCTGTTGAGCCTGACTGCGAGAGCGCTGAGCCAGATCTGTGAGAAATGCCACAACCTCTTCAGTGGAACGGGCCATCTTGGTGGCCAGTGAGCGTTCGGCATAGTTGCTGAAGTTGAGTAGCCCCGCGAGTTCGTGGCGCAAGCTGAGGAGCTGCTCCATGATCTCGCTGTTATCCCATTTGCCAGCATGAGGGCCTTGATCAGAGGCACGGGTGGTAAAGGCCTGGTACATCTCATGGCGCAGTTCACGATTGTCGGCGTAACTCATTACCGGCATGTAGGAAGGGAAATCCAGGGTAAGCATCCAACCTTCTTTCTCGCGTTGTTCTGCGGTCTGCTTAGCCAGACCAAGGGCCGATTCGGGCAACCCAGCCAGCTCTTCTTTGTTGGTGATTAGTTTGGTCCAGGCGTTGGTGGCATCCAGTACGTTTTCTTCAAATTTGCTGGTAAGTTTTGCCAGCTCTTGCTGGATATCTTTGTAGCGAGCCTTCTCGGCTGGTGGCAGATCTACACCTGAAAGGTGGAAATCTCGCAGGGCATTCTGCAAAACTTTTTGCTGTGCCAGATCCAGGCTGTCACTCTTTTCAACAATGGCCTTATAGGCAGTAAATAGCTTTTCGTTCTGCCCAATTTCAGTGGCGTATTTGCTGAGTTTTGGCAGGCAGGCATTGTAGGCTTGGCGTAATTCATCGCTATTGACCACGGAATTCATGTGGCTGATGGGTGACCAGGCGCGCCCTAGCTGGTCATCCTGCTCATCCAGTGGCTGCACCAGATTTTGCCAGGTGGGTGGTTCGTCCCGGCTCAGAAGGTTGTTGATTTGAGCATGGCCTGCTGCCAGCAAGCTGTCGATGGCTGGCTCCACATGCTCCGGTTTAATCTTGGAGAATGGAGGTAGGTCGGGGATATTTAGCAGAGGGTTGCGCATGTGAGAAGTGAACCTACAGGAAAAGAAGGGCTTAGCCGGACGGGATTACCGTCCGGCATACATGCTGTCCCAGTGCTACTTCTGGTTGCGTTCCGTTACTTCCTTGATTACGTCTTCAGCCACATTTTTCGGGCATGGCAGATAGTGTGAAAACTCCATAGAGAACTGGCCGCGACCAGAGGTCATGGTGCGTAAATCGCCGATGTAACCAAACATCTCACTCAGTGGGACATCAGCCTTGATGCGCACAGCAGTAACGCCCGCTTCCTGAGATCTGATCATGCCACGGCGGCGGTTGAGGTCGCCGATGACATCACCTACGTGATCATCAGGGGTAAAAACATCGACTTTCATAATTGGCTCAATTAGCTGCGGTCCGGCCTTTGGGATGGACTGGCGATAAGCCCCCTTGGCAGCAATTTCAAAGGCGATTGCTGAGGAGTCAACAGCGTGGAAGGCACCATCCACCAAGGTGACGGAAAAGTCCAGGCACGGGAAGCCTGCCAATACGCCCTCTTCCAGGCTAATTTTGAAGCCTTTCTCAACGGCGGGCCAGAATTCCCGTGGTACGTTACCGCCTGTTACCTTGGATTCAAATTGGAAGCCAGTGCCAGGTTCACCTGGCTCAATGATGTAATCGATTTTACCGAATTGACCAGAACCACCAGACTGTTTCTTGTGAGTGTAGCTGTCTTCAATGCGCTTGGTGATGGTTTCACGGTAGGCCACCTGTGGCTTGCCAACTTCAACCTCTATGCCGTGAGTACGCTTGAGGATGTCGACCTTGATGTCGAGGTGCAGCTCGCCCATACCTTTAAGGATGGTTTCACCACTCTCCTGGTCAGTCTCTACGCGGAAGGATGGATCCTCTTGTACCATTTTGTTCAGTGCTACACCCATCTTATCGGAACCACCTTTATCCTTTGGTGATATGGCGATAGAGATAACCGGGTCAGGGAAGACCATCGGTTCCAGGGTGGCAGGTTTCTTTGGGTCACACAGGGTATGCCCAGTGCGGACATTCTTCATGCCCAGAACTGCGACAATATCACCTGCTTGGGCAGAGCTGAGTTCTTCACGAGAGTCGGCATGCATCTCAACGATACGCCCGATACGCTCGGTCTTGCCGGTGAAGGTATTGAGCACGGTGGTACCTTTTTCCAGCTTGCCTGAGTAAATGCGCAGAAAGGTCAAGGCACCGAAGCGGTCATCCATGATCTTGAATGCAAGGGCGCGCAGAGGCTTGTCTGGGTCTACGATGGCAAATTTACCCGTCTCATTACCTTCCATGTCAACCTCAGGCTGAGGCTTTACCTCTGTCGGAGAAGGCAGGTAATCAACCACGGCATTTAGTATTGGCTGTACGCCTTTGTTCTTAAAGGCTGAACCACAATATGTTGGAAAAAAGTCCAGGGCTATGGTGCCCTTACGAATACAGGCCTTGATGGTGTCTATATCAGGTTCTTCACCTTCCAGGTACCGCCCCATCGCCTCATCATCCTGGTCGAGTGCCATTTCAATGAGCTGCTCACGCCAGGTTTCAACGTCATCAGCCATATCGGCAGGTACATCCTTGATCTCATAATTATGTGGATCACCTGAGTCATCCCAGACCCAGGCCTTGCGGGTGAGCAGATCCACGATACCAACAAAGTCATCTTCAGTGCCGATTGGCAGCACCATAACCAGAGGGTTGGCACCCAGAACCTCTTCAACCTGCTTGACCACACGGTGGAAATCAGCACCCAGGCGATCCAGCTTGTTTACAAAGATGATACGGGCAACTTCCGAGTCATTTGCATAACGCCAGTTTGTTTCAGACTGCGGCTCCACGCCGCCCGAACCGCAGAATACGCCAACGCCGCCATCCAGTACCTTAAGCGAGCGATATACCTCAATAGTGAAATCAACGTGACCAGGGGTGTCTATAATATTCAGACGATGGTCTGACCATACGCAGGATGTAGCAGCAGACTGAATGGTAATGCCGCGCTCTTGCTCCTGCTCCATGAAGTCGGTGGTTGCCTCACCATCGTGAACCTCACCCGTCTTATGAATTTTACCGGTTAGCTTCAAAATTCGCTCGGTGGTGGTGGTCTTCCCGGCATCCACGTGAGCGAAAATGCCGATATTTCTATAATGTGATAGGTCAGTCATGTTTGTACTCAAATATTTGCCAATAAAAAATCCTAATGCCTTCCCTTGCCAGTTTCGCAAAACCAGACATTATAGCCAAATATAGCGGTTTGTGGAAATTAGAATGAGGCGCAGAACTTTGTCCGAGTGAATTTGCCTGCCCTGTTAGCTGCTGATCACAAACTCTGACCTCATTTGTTTCACAAATTTAGACCACGCACTGTTTATAGCCCATATTTCTTTCACATATTCTTCTGCCTGCCCCCTCGACCAACCAAGATAGAACTCACCCCACAGCGCCAAGAAACAGCTAGCCCTTTTATTTGCAGCACAGTGAACAAATGTTGTCTCATGACTATGTTTCTTCATATACTCAAAAAATAGTTTCAACTGCTTTTTCTCTGGATTCATAAAATCTACAGGAATATGTATATAGGCAACATCATTGTCTAAGAAAATACGTTCTTCTTCCTTCACAGTATAGTCGGCATCGCTTAGCCCTAAGTTAATTACAGCCTTAACTCCATTTCGGCACAGTTCCAGCATTTGGTCTCTGTCTGGCTGCCCACCTGAAGTAAGTGTGGGGGAGATTTGTAGATAGTTTTTAATTGTTCTCAATTTATTGGCTTTTGTATGAATTTGGAAGAATTACCGCAATCTGTGGAACGCGCTATTTGAGCTTTTTATATAGCTCAATAAACTTTGTTTACACATACGCTTTGACCAGTGCACCAATTACTATACCAAGTATGCCAACTGCTGGTGTTACCCACCATCTAGATGCTTTTTCTTTTTCTAATGCTCTACTGTGTAAATTTATTGCAGTACTAACTAGT
>UOFX01000035.1_pt1 | contig 62973 bp, 64 predicted proteins | sample 1989101 | NCBI WGS metagenome assembly UOFX01 (sample SAMEA4712195, study PRJEB27164) | hydrothermal vent metagenome | biome: marine basaltic hydrothermal vent biome; feature: marine hydrothermal vent; material: mineral | place: Pacific Ocean | collected 2011-06-14/2011-07-23 | depth 1719 m
GTCCAGGTTTGCTACCCTTTTGTTAGCCTTGCTGTGCAAATGCTATGTGTCGGATTCGTGATTCGTGATTTCTAGCATGATCTTTCTTAGTGTAGTCGATATATGCTTTAAAATCACAGGGCATATCTAAAAATTGAGGGCGAATTCTAGGGTAAGAGTTTAAAAACTCCTTGATAATTTCTCCCAACATTTGGCCGAATATAGAAGGCACCGCGTTCCCTATTTGTTTATATATTTGTGCTTTCGTTCCACAAACTTTCCAATCAACAGGAAAGCCTTGCAATAACTTGGCTTCATCTAGGGTGAGCCGTCGCAATAAACCATCCCATCTAATCCAATCTTGACTTGATGAGCCTACAACAGTTCGTGCAGGAAGTTTTAGGTCTGCTATAAATGCACCTTGCCGATAACCCCAATGGCCACCTGGTCGTGTTTTTTCAGCTTTACCTTTGCTTTTTAGACCACTTCCATTTGGGATGCCTTCTAATTCTGAGGCTAACTTTTCGGTTGGAAAAGTATAGTTTTCTGGATTATTGTCTGAGTATTTTGTAAGAAAATCATCTAATGTATTCCATGGCGCATGGATTAGATCGGGTATTTTATTGTGAGTGGGTTCAGGAAAGTGAGGCGCTACTCCATTTTTAGTTCCAATGATAAAGCATCGGACACGCCTCTGGTGCGAACCAAAGTCTGCTGAGTTTATTAACGCAGCTCTACAGCTGTAACCAATGTCTTTGAAATTATTCAATAGATCTGTAATAACTCCACCGGGCTCACCACTTCCATTCCGAGCTGTAACAATACCTCTAACATTTTCAAACAAAAACATTTTTGGCTTAATTTCATCAATAACTCGATAAAACTCGCCAATCAACTCACCTCTTGGGTCCAATACACTTAGTTGTTTCCCCGAGCTTGAAAATGCTTGGCATGGTGGGCCTCCAACTACTAGGTCAGGTTTCTTATTGCCTACCAGTTCCTTAGTTGTTACATCCCTTATATCAGCATTAATAATCTTTGTGCCTTCAAAATAGTTGAATCCATCAGAGTGAGTAATATTTCGATTGGTTAGAAGTGTTTCGCAAAAGGCAGGCTCAATTTCAGACATTGCAATAGTCTTAAAACCACTTTTCTCAAGACCTAAATCTAGTCCGCCTGCTCCACTAAATAAACTTACATATGAAAATTTTTTGTTCACAAAATACTCTCTAAATCTTTCAACCTATGTTCCCAAACAACTGCAACGTTTGAGGCTTTTAAATTACTAATGCCTTTTTGAGTAAAAAAGCCCGCGATTACTGAAACTACTACTGGTTTGTTTTGTGTTTGTTCTGCAGCAATGTCATAAATTTCACCATTCTGTATTACAGAATTTTCATACATTGATTGGAGTGATGAAAGGTATGTTTTCATTTCATACTCTCTAGAATCACTTAAATCATTTTCTAAACTCATCTTTATTTTTCTTCCTGTAGAAGGCTAACTAGTATTATTCAGCAACCCGTTCCTGCCAAATGTCTCTACATATAGAGACTTCATTCATCACCCACTATACAATCACTCATCCCCTCCCAACAACCCCCTCAAACCCTCTTCATCCAGCACCTGCACCCCAAGCTGTTGCGCCTTTTCAAGTTTGGAACCAGCTGCATCTCCAGCTACTACATAGTTGGTTTTCTTTGACACAGTACCAGCAACCTTGGCTCCCAAAGCCAGTAATTGATCCTTTATCTCTCCCCGTGGACGACTGAGGCTGCCGGTCAGCACGAAGGTTAAACCCGCCAGAGATTGCCCCTGGGGTTGCTCATCTATTTCATCCCATCGTATGCCAGCCCGCAGTAATTTATCTATTACTTCAATATTATGAGGCTGATGAAAAAAGCCAACAATATGTTCAGCAGTCACAGGGCCAACACCATCTACCAGGATAATATCAGCAACACACGCCTGCTCCAGAGCCTCTAAGGTTTTGAAGTGGGCAGCTAACAATGCAGCAGTGGTCTCCCCTACTTCACGGATACCCAAGGCGAACAGAAAACGTGCCAGAGTAGTCTGTTTACTCTTCTCTAAAGCAGCCAATAGATTCTCGGCAGATTTATCGCCCATACGTTCCAGGCCTGCGACCTGCTGCTGGGTTAAAGAAAATAGATCAGCCAAATCACTGACTATCTCTGCATCCACCAGTTGATCAACCAGCTTGTCGCCCAACCCCTCTATGTCCATCATACGGCGGGCAGCAAAATGCTTAATCGACTCACGCCGCTGCGCTGCACAATATAATCCCCCGGAGCAGCGGGCTACTGCCTCACCCTCTGGTTTGATAATCTCCGAATCACAAACTGGGCATGTTTGCGGTAACCTGACCCTTTCCGTGCCTGCTGGCCGCTGTTCACCAATAACCCGCGCCACCTCCGGGATTACATCCCCTGCCCGACGAACATAAACTGTATCTCCAGCACGAACATCCTTACGTGCAACTTCATCCATGTTGTGCAGGGTGGCATTACTCACCGTGACACCGCCTACAAAGACTGGTTCCAATCGCGCTACAGGGGTGACAGCTCCAGTACGGCCGACCTGAAACTCTACTGCCTTGACTTGGGTAATTGCCTCTTCGGCAGGAAACTTCTGGGCAATGGCCCAGCGAGGGGCACGGGCTACAAACCCAAGCTGCTCCTGCTGCTGATAGTTGTCCACCTTAAATACCACACCATCGATGTCATAATCGAAGCTATCCCGCCGCTCTGCAATCTGCTGATAATAGTCGATACAGCCTGCAACCCCAGCCACTTGCTTTAGTTCTGGAGGCGTGCGCAAACCCCATGCCGCCAGAGCGCTAATGCTGGTGCTGTGGTTGTCTGTTAAGTGACCACCTTCGATCTCGCCAAAACCATAGCAGTACATGGCCAATGGTCGGCCAGCGGTGATCCGTGGATCAAGTTGGCGCAGGCTACCTGCAGCCGCATTTCGGGGGTTAACAAAGGTCTTTTCTCCGGCTTGGTGCGCTCGCTCATTAAACGCATTAAAGCCAGACTTGCTCATGTATATCTCGCCGCGCACTTCTATGATCTGCGGCCAGTCATCACCCAGCAGCCGCAGAGGAACACAAGGGATGGTGCGCACATTCTGGGTTACATCCTCACCACAGCTACCATCACCTCTGGTAGCTGCCTGCACCAGAATGCCTGCCTCGTAGCGCAGGTTTATCGCCAGCCCGTCAAGCTTAGGTTCGGCTGCATAAGAGATGGTTTCAGTGGTGCCCAGGCGATCTTTAATACGGCGGTCAAAATCCCTCACCTCGGCCTCAGAGAATGCGTTATCCAGGGAGAGCATAGGGACGCGATGCCGTACCTCAGTGAAGCACTCCAGAGGCGTGGCCCCGACCCGCTGGGAGGGAGAAACTGGAGTAATAAGTTCTGGGTGGAGGGCTTCTAGATCCTGCAACTCACGCAGCAACTCGTCATAGGCAAAATCAGAGATTTGAGGATCATCCAGCACATAGTACTGGTAGTTGTGGCGATTAATTTCATCATGCAGCCACTGCACACGCGCCGCATCCGAAGGGATCATTTTTTTGCTGCCAGCAATTGCTGGCGCTGGTACTCAATAATTCCTTCACGTTGATACTCGATGGCTTGAGGTGTCAGTGAACAGTGGCTCTCATCCTGTAGTTCCCCAGCTAATTTTGCAGCCAACTTCTTGGCCATGGAAAGCATATCACTATACATAGCCGTCGCATCTGAAGATCCATGCAGTTGCATAAACAGAGCCAGACCGGGAGTGGAAAACTCTGCCATTTTCTTAAGTGGGAAATTACCAGGCTCCACCATACTCACCATGCTAAACAGAGGTTTAGCCTTTTTTCTGCCACGACCCTTGCCGGAATAATGGAAGATATTCATCTCTCCTGGCTTCAGGCCAACCGATGCTGCTGCTGTCAGGATGTCAACTCCAGCAAATGCTGTTCCTTGAGCCACTAAATTGATCAGAATAATCTTGGATTCTGCACCATCTGCAACCGAGGCTGCTTCTTGTTCATCATCATCGGTAATAAACAGTGGTATCTGGGTAGCTTGATCTGCCACTGGGCTAGCTTCTTCGTGAACCATCTTATCCAGCAGATCCAATTCAACGGCTAGTTTTTTATCTTCATCAGTTGACTCTGGCTTGCATTCCAAATCAGGCCTCAGCTCTAAAACCAGTTCTGGCTCTGGCTCCAGTTCTGGCTTTGGCTCCAGTTCTGATTCCATCCCCCACTCAGGGCCGGGTTGTGGAACCCATTCTGATTCTGGTTCTTGTTCTATATACGGCTTCTGTTCCTGCTCAGATTCCATCCCCCAGTCAGGTTCTGATTGCGGTGAGTCTGTTTGCTCTGCTTCAATTTCAGTCCGTATCTCAACCACTTTTTGTTCCGCACGGCGAATAGCATTCACCTGGACATTTACGCGTTTGTGACGCTCCCAGAAATAGACTCCAAGCACCGCCAGGATGCCAACCAGGAATAGAATCAAGCGGAGAAAATCAGCTTCCATAATTAATTATAAAACACTCAGGTTAGACAGCCGCCAGCTTTGCTGCCTCTGCCACATCAACAGATACCAGCCTCGATACACCAGGCTCTTTCATAGTAACACCGGTAAGCTGGTAGGCAATTTCCATGGTCAGTTTGTTGTGCGTGATGAACACAAACTGAACATGCTCTGACATGCTCAGCACCAGCTCACAAAAACGCCCTACATTAGCATCATCCAATGGGGCATCTACTTCATCCAGCATACAGAATGGGGCTGGATTCAGCTTAAAGATTGAGAATACAAGGGCTACGGCAGTCAGAGCCTTCTCCCCTCCTGAGAGCAGGTAGATGCTGGTATTGCGTTTGCCTGGAGGACGCGCCATAACGGTCACACCAGTATCCAGCAGATCATCGCCCGTCAGTTGCAGATATGCATGACCACCACCAAACAGCTTGGGAAACATATCCTGGAGACCTGAGTTAACCTTATCAAAGGTCTCTTTGAATCTGGTGCGGGTCTCCTTGTCTATCTTGCGGATAGCCCGTTCCAGGGTCTCCAGAGATTCGGTTACATCTGCATGCTGGGCATCCAGATACTCCATCCGCTCTGACTGTTCCTGAAACTCATCAATAGCAGCCAGATTGATGGCTCCAAGTCGCCGGATACGCATATCCATCCGCTCCACATTGGCGTGCCATTGCTCTTCCGTAGCCTCTTCCGACAACTCTTCAATCAGCTGTTCGCGGTTAAACCCTGACTCGCCAAGCTGTTCATCTATGGTTTTGGCGCGAACCAGCACCTCCTGGCGTTGCATCCGCACCTGATCCAACAGGCTACGCTCATTCTGTACGGACTGCTCTGATTGAGTCCGATCCTGCTCCAGCTTACGCAGGTTTTGTTCAATCCCTTCCTGGGTGTTTCGTGCATCAGCCAACTGACCTTCAACCTCAAGTCGTTGCACCAACTGCTGCTCTAACTCCGCATTCTGTTCCTGCAAAGGGGCTTCACCATCTGTCAGGCTGGTTTGCAGCTCCTCCCGACGCCGAGATAAAGTACCTAGCTGGGTCTGCATCCGCTCCAACCCCTGGGTCAGCGAATGACGGGATGAGCGAACCGCTTCAATCTTGAGTGCCAGCTCATGGGCTTTGCTACGACACCGCCCTGCCTCCTCCTGCTTACCTGAGAGATCAATACGCAGCCTGTCACGCTCATCGATCAGTTGTTGGCGTTGTGCCGCCAATGTCTCCATCTCACCCAGGGCGCTATGCAGGCGTGTTCTGGCGGCCGCCAGCTCATCCTTATCCTGGGTTGTCTGATTCTGTAGTTCGTCAGCCTCACGGCCAATGGCCTCACGCCTGGTTCGCAAATGATCTGCCCTGGCACGCTTACTACCTAAACCAGCACGGATATCGGCCTGAGTGCGGTTGGCTGCACTCAATCTCTGTTGAATATTTTCCCGCGCCGCCTCCGCTTCCTTAAGCTGCTGCCGACCCTGCTCTACTTCAGCCGCCAGTTGCTCAGCACGATCTTCCAGACTGGTCGCCTCGGCACTTATCTGCCGCAGTTCATCTTCTCTGGCCAGCACGCCTGATTTTTCATCCTTGGCACGATTCAGTCGCAGCCAGCTACGACCCAGCCAGATACCATCCAGGGTGATAACCGACTCATGTTCCCCTAGACCGTCTCGCATGGCCATGGCTTGATCCAGATCATCAGCCAATCGCACATCACCCAACAGTTCATCCAACGGCCAGGGTGAACTCACTTTGGAGATCAAACGCTCCGCATCTTGCTTATTTGTTGAGGTCACTCGCTGTGAGGTGTCAAACAAACTCAAAGAGCCTTTATCCAGCTCCTGGATTGCTGCAACAGGGCTGTCTAACTGCTCAACGCAAACCGCTTGCAGATGAAACCCAAGCACTGTTTCAACCGCATCTTGCCACTCTGAAGCCACATCCAGCTTTTCCGCCAGACGGGTAGCATCTGCCAACCCACGATGCTCCAACCATTCCACCACTGCATTTTCCTGTTTGCCAAGGGCCGCTTGTTGCAGAGCCTCTAGCGAGGCCTGACGTCCACGTGCTGCCTGCTGCTGTGCTCGCACCTGATCAAGTTCATTACCACGCTGAACATTATTTTCCCGAATTACACCAACCTGCTTGGCTACCTCCTCCTGTTCTCCTTGTAGTTGCACCGCCTGCTCTCTGGCCTCAGCCTCTTTCCCTTCCAACCGCACGATTTCCTCAACCAAGGTGGAATCATCAAGCTGCCCAAGTTCCCCAGTCAATCGTTCCAGCCGCTGCAACAGATTATATTCCTGTTGCTCTAAATGGTTGATGCGGGTGCGCTCTACCTGAGCACTCTGAGCTGGTTCAGTGGCCTGTTGATTAAAAGCGTCCCAACTGGCTTGCCAGGTGTGCATTGCCTGCTCAGCATTAGCCAACTGTTCAACTGCCGCATGTTCGCTGTTGCGTGCATCTTCCAGTTGCGGTTCCTCTGCATTCAGGATCTGCTCCAAATCTTGCAGGTTTTGTTCATCCTGCTGGCGATGATCACTGGCCTCGGCCAAGGCTTGCTCTGCCTGTGCAAGATCCTGCTGGTACTGATGGCGAGCATCTTTGGCATACTGGATGGATTGCTGAAGACGGGATATCTCAGAGCCAACCTGATAGAAGTGTTTCTGCACCTTATTGAAATGTTCATTGGCTACTACATGGGCTTCCCGCTGCTGCTCCATTTCAGCTTCTTGCCGCCGCTGGACGGCAATAGCTGCCTCCAACGCTGTCTCCTGCTCGGCAATCGCCTTGTCCTGTTGCTGCATGGATTCATCCAAAGTACTCCAGCGCAACACCAGCAGTTCGGCCTTTAGCTGCCGCTCTTCCTGCTTCAAGACCTTGTATCTCTCAGCCGTGGACGCTTGCCGTTTCAGATGTTGCAATTGCTTCGCTATCTCTTCCCGCAGGTCATCCAGCCGTTCCAGGTTCTCCCTGGTATGCCGGATGCGGTTCTCTGTCTCCCGCCGCCGTTCCTTATATTTTGAGATCCCCGCCGCTTCTTCCAGAAATTGACGCAGCTCTTCTGGCCTAGCTTCAATGAGGCGTGAGATGGTGCCTTGCTCAATGATGGAATAGCTACGTGGCCCCAGCCCAGTACCTAAAAACAGATCGGTAATATCACGCCTGCGGCAGCGCACACCATTCAGATAGTAGAGAGATTGGCCGTCCCGTGAGACCTGGCGCTTAACTGAGATCTGGGTGTACTGGGCGTACTGCCCTCCGGCACCACCATCGCTATTATCAAATACCAGTTCAACGGTTGCAGTCCCAACAGGTTTGCGGGTTGTAGAACCATTAAAGATTACATCGGCCATGGATTCTCCCCGCAGGTGTTTTGCGGAGCTTTCGCCCATAACCCATCGCACAGCATCAATTACATTGGATTTACCACAGCCATTTGGACCCACGACTCCCACCAGATTACTGGGCAGTGGAACAGTAGTAGGGTCTACAAAAGATTTAAAGCCAGCGAGTTTTATTTTTTCAAGACGCATGAAGCGCTAAGATACAGGCAGCAGCGGCAGGATACAAGATGCTTTTTCTACTCTGGGCCAACCTCTGCACCAAACCTATAACACACTGTTTTTATTGCACTTTACTTTATATGCTGGAAGCAGGTTTTCGTCTCCACCCAAAGGTCGTATAATCCGCATTCAGATACCGAATTCAGTGGATCAAATACCATGTCATCCCAACCAGGCAAATCTCTGGAAACCTTTGAAAATCCCCAGCAGAAACGGGATTACACCATCCGCATCCAAGTACCGGAATTCACCTGCCTCTGCCCCAAAACCGGGCAGCCTGATTTTGCAGAACTAACTGTGGAGTACATCCCAGATAAACTCTGTGTGGAGCTCAAATCATTAAAACTCTACGTATGGGCATTTCGTGATGAAGGGGCTTTCCACGAGGCGGTAACCAATCGAATCCTTGAGGATCTGGTAGCTGCAACCCAGCCTCGTTTTATGCGCCTGACGGCAGAATTCAACGTACGGGGCGGCATCTATACGACTGTGGTAGCAGAGCACCGGGCGGATGGCTGGCAACCGACTACTACAGTCAGTTTACCTTAGGGCTACGGAAAAAATGCTTGACCCAAACAAAATAAAAATAGGCATTATCGGGCTTGGCTACGTTGGGTTACCTCTGGCCGTTGAATTCGGCAAGCAACTTCCAACTGTAGGTCTGGACAGTGATAGTGCGCGCATCAAGGAGCTGCAGGAAGGTAAAGACAGCACCCTGGAGGTTGCACCAGAAGAACTCCAACAAGCCTCCCAGCTCAGCTTTACCGACCGACCGGAAGCAGCAAGTGATTGCAATACCTATATCGTCACTGTGCCAACACCGATTGATGAGTTTAAAAGACCCGACCTTACCCCCCTTATCGAAGCCAGCCAGACCCTGAGCAAACTAATCAAGCCAGGTGACGTGGCCATTTTTGAATCCACGGTCTACCCCGGAGCCACCGAGGAGATATGTGTACCCATTCTGGAAGCTGGTTCTGGACTCAAATTCAATCAGGACTTCTTTGTCGGCTATAGCCCGGAACGCATCAACCCTGGCGATAAGGAACACCGCGTCACAAACATACTGAAAATCACCTCTGGCTCCACACCTGAAGCAGCCGACTATATTGATGCTCTCTATCGCCGGGTAATTACAGTAGGCACCCATAAGACGAGCAGTATCCAGGTAGCCGAGGCCGCCAAGGTTATTGAAAACACCCAGCGCGACGTCAATATCGCCCTGATCAATGAGCTGGCAATAATCTTCCATAGATTGGGAATAGATACTGAGGAAGTACTCAAAGCTGCTGGCACTAAATGGAATTTCCTGCCATTCCACCCAGGTCTGGTAGGTGGTCACTGCATTGGGGTTGATCCCTACTATCTGACCCACAAGGCCCAGGCCGTTGGTTATAACCCAGAGGTAATCCTTGCGGGCAGACGCATTAATGATGAAATGGGTGCTTATATAACCGGCCGCGTCATCAAGCTCATGATCAAACGCGGCATCCCCGTTAAAGGCAGTAAGATACTGATTCTGGGACTCAGCTTTAAAGAAAATTGCCCTGATATGCGCAACACCAAGGCCGTAGACATCCTTGCTGAACTGAACGAATATGAAGCAAATGTAGACATCTATGACCCATGGGTTAATGCAACTGAAGCGGAAGATGAATACAACATTCAGCTCACCACAGAGCTGCAAAGTGGTCACTATGACGCTGTCATCCTCGCCGTCTCCCATCACGAATTTGTGACCATGGGTAGCAAGAAGATTCGTGCACTCTGCAAACCCAGCTCGGTACTCTTTGATGTAAAAAGCATCTTACCCGCCACTGATGTAGACGGCAGGCTATGAAGATACTGGTCACTGGTAGCGCCGGATTTATTGGCTCAGCCTTATCACTGCGTCTGTTGGAGCGTGGGGATGAGGTTATCGGCATTGATAACCTGAATGATTATTATGATGTGACTCTAAAGCAGGCCCGTCTTGCCAGAATCAACAGCCACCAGAATTTCACTGATCTACGTCTATCTCTGGAAGACCGCACAGGCATTGCCGAGGCCTTCTCTCAGTATAAACCGGAGCGGGCAGTCAACCTGGCAGCCCAGGCCGGGGTGCGTTATTCCCTGGAAAACCCACTGGCCTATATCGACAGCAACGTACTTGGCTTTGCCAATATCCTGGAAGGCTGTCGGCATAATGATGTGGAGCATCTGGTATACGCCTCCAGCAGTTCTGTCTATGGTGCCAACACCAACATGCCGTTCTCAGTGCACCATAATGTCGATCATCCTCTGAGTTTTTATGCTGCCAGCAAAAAGGCCAATGAGCTAATGGCCCACACCTATAGCCATCTATATCAGCTTCCTACCACCGGTCTGCGCTTTTTTACCGTCTACGGCCCCTGGGGACGCCCTGATATGGCCCTCTTTATGTTCACTAAAAGCATTCTGGCTGGCGAACCAATCAACGTTTTCAACTATGGGAACCACCGCCGGGACTTTACCTATGTGGATGATATCGTCGAAGGCATAATTCGCATACTTGATCAGCCCGCCCCTCCCAACCCTGAATGGACAGGCGACACTCCGGATCCGGCCACCAGTCTGGCCCCCTACCGAATCTACAACATCGGCAACAACAGCCCGGTTGAGTTAATGCGTTACATTGAGGTGCTGGAGGAGTGCCTGGGGAAAAAAGCGGAGAAAAACCTGCTTCCTCTCCAGTTGGGGGATGTACCTGATACCTACGCAGATGTTACTGACCTGATACAGGATACCGGATACAAACCCAACACCTCAGTAGAAGACGGGGTAGCACGTTTTGTTGACTGGTATCGTGGCTATTATGGAGTTTAGTTAAATACTAAGGCTTCGGCAGAGTAACACCCTGCTGCCCCTGATATTTCCCACCGCGATCACCATAGGATGTTTCACAAACCTCATCCGACTCAAAGAACAAGAACTGAGCAATGCCTTCGTTAGCGTAGATCTTGGCCGGTAGTGGCGTGGTATTAGAGAATTCCAGGGTTACATGTCCCTCCCACTCAGGCTCAAGCGGGGTAACATTGACAATGATGCCGCAGCGAGCATAGGTGGATTTACCCAGGCAGACCACCAGCACATTCCGCGGAATCTTCAGGTACTCTACAGTGCGCGCCAGGGCAAAGGAGTTGGGGGGGATAATGCATACATCGGATTTAACGTCGACAAAACTATTGTCATCAAAGTTCTTTGGATCAACAATTGCGGAGTTGATATTGGTGAAGATCTTAAACTCATCTGCACAACGGACATCGTAGCCGTAACTTGAAGTGCCGTAGGAGATAACCCGACCCTCATCGCCTTCTCTAATCTGACCTGCGATGAAGGGGGTAATCATCCCCTGCTGTTCCGCCATGCGGCGGATCCACTTATCTGACTTAATAGACATTATTGTTGGTATCGGTTACTCAATAACAATCTTAGGAAACGCATCAGCATAATCTCTTGCCGTCAGAGACAGCTTGGCCGCAGTCTTTCTGGCAATATCCCGATAGGTCAGAGCAATGCTGGAATCAGGCTCAGCGGCCACCGTTGGCACCCCACCATCGGTCTCTTCACGAATCCTGATATCCAGCGGCAGGGAACCAAGCAGGTCGATATTAAAATCCTGCGCCATACTGACGCCGCCACCCTTGCCAAAGATATGCTCTTCATGCCCACACTTGGAGCAAACATGGGTACTCATATTCTCCACAATACCCAACACCGGAATCTCAACCTTCTCAAACATTTTTAAACCCTTACGGGCATCCAGTAAGGCAATATCCTGCGGCGTGGTGACGATCACAGCACCAGAGACCGGCACCTTCTGGGCCAGGGTCAACTGGGCATCACCCGTGCCCGGAGGCAAATCAATAATCAGATAATCCAGATCCCGCCAGTTGGTATCATTCAATAACTGTTCCAAAGCCTGGGTGACCATAGGACCGCGCCAGATCATGGCGGTATCCTCTTCGACCAAAAAACCAATAGACATGGCCTGCAAGCCCAGGCTTTCTATAGGCTCAATGGTCTTGCCATCTTTGCTTTCAGGACGGCCTTTAGCACCCAACATGCGAGGTTGAGAGGGGCCGTAAATATCGGCATCCAGAACCCCAACGGTAGCACCTTCAGCCACCAGAGCCAGGGCCATATTTGCGGCGGTGGTAGACTTGCCAACGCCACCCTTGCCTGAGGCCACGGCGATCACATTCTTAACATTCTTGATCGGAACCAGACCTTTCTGCACAGAATGAGAGGTTATCTTCCAGCCTATTCTCACATCAGCTGAGGCAACGCCCGCTACCGCTTCAATCTTCTCTCTCAATGCAGCACCAAGGCTGATTCTGATGCCTTTGGCAGGAAAACCCAATTCAACCTCTACCGTGACTTTACCGCCATCAATAGTGACATTCTTGATCGATTTGGCACTAACCAGATCCTTCTCCAGATGAGGCTCAATGTAGCTCTTGATGGCCTCTTCAACTTGCTTCCGCGTAACTTCTGACATAAATGGTTCTCCCACCGGCAACGCCTATCGCCACCGATACTGGCTAAATCTGAAAAACAGAGGGGCGGAATGTTACACCAAAACCGGTTAATTTCCCACCAAACTACTGGGTTAAAAGATAGAATGTGACAAAGTAGAATTAAGAAGTGATAGAATTTATACAATTCACGTTTAAAGTTAAGAGGACACCCAAATGAATAAAACCTGTTTCCCCCTTGCGCCACTTATATTGGCTGCAACATTCGTAGTCGGCTGCTCATCAGAATCAGAGCCACCAAAACCCAAAGCTGAGCAAACGGCATCAGCACCTTCCCAGAGCGATGCACCAAGACTGACCGGAACAATTACCGAAATCATGAATTCAGGCAGCTACACATACGCCTTGATTGATACCGGAGACACCAAGGTATGGGCAGCTGGCCCGGAAACCACGCTGAAGGTTGGAGACAGCATCGATCAGGCCAGCGGGGTACCGATGCACAACTTCACCAGCAAGACTCTTAACCGGACTTTTGACTCTATTTATTTCCTAACCCAGATAGGTTCTGCTCCAGCAGGGTCAGGCATGCCAGCTGGGCAAACAACCGCAAGCAATTCCCAAGCCGCACCCGGACATGGCACCATTGATGAAGCAAAACCTACCACCACAGCCACGCTGGAAATAGATGTCAGCACCTTCGCTCTACCTGAAGGTGGCAGCAGGGTTGCAGAGATCTTCTCCAAAAAAGCAGAATTAGCCGGGGGAACGGTCATCATCCGAGGGAAAGCAGTAAAATTTTCACCTCAGATCATGGGTAGAAACTGGCTGCACCTCCAGGATGGCACTGGCAGCACAGGCACCAATGACCTGGTTATAACAACCGCCGATACTGCTCAAGTCGGTGATACCGTTCTAGTCACTGGCGACCTGATTGTCGATAAAGATTTTGGCGGCGGCTACAAATATGATGTGATTATCGAGAACGCCAAGCTGGCTGTGGAATAGCCGGACATGAAATAACGCCCGGTTTTTTACTCCTTCCCAGATCTCAAAATGAACGACACACCAAGACAAATACTGGTCACCAGTGCCCTTCCATATGCGAATGGCCCAATTCACATCGGTCACCTGGTGGAATATATCCAGACCGACATCTGGGTTCGTTTCCAGAAGATGCAGGGACACCAATGTCACTATGTCTGCGCTGACGATGCCCACGGCACGCCAATCATGCTACGCGCCCGCCAGGAAGGGATAGACCCGGAAGAGCTGATCACCCGCATCGGTAAAGAACATCAGCAGGATTTTGCTGATTTCAACGTAAACTTTGATAACTACCACTCTACCCACTCTGATGAGAATCAGAAGCTGGCCGCCCTCATTTATCGCCGCAACCAAGACCAAGGGCATATAGCTATCCGCACCATAACCCAGGCTTTCGACCCAGTAGAAAACATGTTTCTGCCAGATCGTTTCATCAAGGGCGAATGCCCAAAGTGCGGTGCAACAGATCAGTATGGCGACAACTGTGAAGCCTGTGGTGCCAGCTATTCCCCCAGTGAACTTAAAAACCCGGTGTCAGCCATATCGGGCGCTAAACCCATAGAAAAAGAATCTGAGCACCACTTCTTCAAGCTGGCCAACTTTGCGGAGATGCTAAAACAGTGGACTAAAAGTGGCCACCTGCAAACGGAGGTTGCCAACAAGCTGGATGAGTGGTTCGAGGCTGGACTGCAAGAGTGGGACATCTCACGAGACGCCCCCTACTTTGGTTTTGAGATCCCTGGCTACCCTGGTAAATACTTTTACGTCTGGCTGGATGCCCCTATCGGCTACATGGCCAGTTTTCTAAATCTGTGCAACAAACAAGGTCTGAATTTTGATCAATATTGGGGCAAGGACAGCCAAGCCGAGCTATATCACTTCATCGGCAAGGACATAATCTATTTTCACGCCCTGTTCTGGCCTGCCATGCTCACAGGAGCAGATTTCCGCACCCCCACCGCCATCTTCGCCCACGGCTTTCTTACAGTGGACGGCAAGAAGATGTCCAAGACCCGCGGCACCTTCATCAAGGCCCGCACCTATCTGGAGCACCTGAACCCGGAGTACCTGCGCTACTACTTCGCAGCTAAATTGGGCAGCGGCATAGAGGATATTGATCTCAATCTGGAGGACTTTGCCCAGCGGGTGAACTCCGATCTGGTTGGCAAGGTGGTCAATATCGCCAGCCGCTGTAGCGGCTTTATCAGGAAGCGATTCGCAGGCAAACTATCAGCTGAGCTTTCTGAGCCTGCCTTATTTGAGGAGTTTGCCCAGGCCGGAGACTCCATCGCTCAACGCTATGAAAACCGCGAGTTTAGCCGTGCTGTACGCGAGATCATGGCCCTGGCCGACCGTGCCAACCAGTACATCGATGAGAAAAAACCCTGGGTCATAGCCAAAGAAGATGGCAGGGAGCAAGAGCTACAGGATATCTGCTCTATGGGCATCAACCTGTTCCGGCTGTTGATTGGCTACCTGCGCCCTATCCTGCCTGCCACAACAGAGCAATCAGAGGCCTTCCTACAGGTTAAGCCGCTGCTCTGGGATGAGTTAAGCCAGCCACTGCTAAACCACAGCATTGCCAAATTCAAACCTCTAATGACCCGGGTAGACGCCAAGCAAACTGACGCCATGCTGAAGGCATCCAAAGAAGACTTGGAAACCCAGGTGGAAAAGATCTCTGTATCCTAAACCCAGGCGAGGGAGTAGAGCCTGTGATAAAGGTTAAATAGCGATTTACGAGCACCCTACCGCAGAAAATCTGAGCTCCTAAAACATACCGTTTACTGGACAACTGCCACACCATTATGAAGCGAAACAACATGAAATACCTACTATCCATATTCATCACCCTGACACTCATTGCCTGCACTCAAGAGAGCCAGAACAAAATCGGTCGCGCCCTGCAAAACTGGACCGGCACCGATGGTATTCTGGAGATCTACGCCGGTGACAAACTGGTCAAACGGTTCATGAAGATCGACAAGCTTACCACCGCATCCGGCACCAGCGATGGCGGTCCACGCCCGTACCGTTTCGGCTATGGCGTTCTGGATGCAAACCTGAACGGTACTATCGATCCAGGCGAAAAGAAGGTCTACTTTGAATTCAGCGATTACTCCACCCCCTATATCTTCTACGACAACCCCAAGTAAAGCGCATAAAAGCCATGCCTCAGGGGACTCATGCATTCATTGATGAACAGACCTGCATCGGCTGCACCCTCTGCATCCAGGTCTGCCCGGTGGATGCCATCCTGGGTGCTGCCAAACGGATGCACACCGTTATCACACAGGAGTGCACCGGCTGCCGGGATTGCATCGCACCCTGCCCGGTTGACTGCATCGAAATGCTACCCTTCAAGAACCAGGCCTGGACGCCCGCACAAGAGCAACAGAGAGTAGACCGTGCTGAGCACCGTCGCAAGTCACGGGATGCACGACTGGAACGACTAAAACTAGAGCGTAAAACCAGACTACAGCAAAAACAGGCCACCTTGAAAAAAGGCTCCACTGTGGGGGATGCCAAAAAGGCTGCCATCGAGGCCGCAATCAAGCGCGCTGCCGCCAAGAAATCAGCTATGCAAACAAGGCCCAGAAACACGGATAACCTGACTCCAGCACAGCAAGCTCAAGTAGATGCAGCCAATACCAGACGCACCAAACTGTAGGAGCGGTTGCCAACCGCGAAACGCAACTCCTGCACTCCGATAGACACAATAGGGACATCTGATATACATTAGCTGGCAACCTCTTAACCGATGCGCGATTTACCATGCAGGACAGAACATGACGGATTCACTTATGGCAACCTACAACCGATTGCCGGTCAGTTTTCAAAGAGGCGAAGGTGCCCATCTGTGGGACGATCAGGGCAAGCGCTATCTTGACGCCCTGTCTGGCGTCGCCGTGTGCGGACTAGGGCATTCCCATCCGGCAGTAACAGCAGCCATCTGCCAGCAAGCAGGGCAGCTACTGCACACCTCCAACCTGTACGACATCAAACAACAACGTGACCTCGGCGACACCCTGACCAGACTGTCTGGTATGGATCGTGCCTTCTTCAGCAATTCCGGCGCTGAGGCCAACGAGGCAGCGATCAAGATTGCACGTCGCTACGGTCATGCCAAAGGCATTGCGATCCCAACCATCATTGTGATGGAAAACAGCTTTCACGGCCGCACCATGGCCACCCTCTCCGCCACCGGCAATCGCAAGGTTCAGGCTGGCTTTGAGCCATTGGTGCAGGGCTTCATCCGGGTTCCTTTTGGCGACATGGATACGCTGACAACCGTGGCCCAAACCACCCCTAGTGCTGTAGCTGTGCTGGTGGAACCGATTCAAGGGGAAGGCGGCATAGCTATCCCAGCCCCTGATTACCTGAACCGGATACGGTCTCTGTGTGACCAGCAGGACATGCTTATGATGCTGGATGAGGTACAAACCGGCATGGGCCGCACCGGCCGCATGTTTGCCCACCAGCACAACAATATCATCCCCGACGTGATGACTCTGGCCAAGGCCCTGGGCAACGGTGTACCTATCGGTGCCTGTCTGGCCAAGGGTGCAGCAGCAGATATATTTACCCCTGGTACCCATGGCTCCACATTCGGTGGCAATCCATTAGCCTGCGCAGCAGCACAGGCCGTTATCGCCACCTTGGAGCAAGACAACCTCATCGAGCGGGCCGCTACACTTGGTGCTCACCTATTGAGCGAATTCCAGAACCGCCTGGGGGATCTGGAAGGCGTTCGGGAGGTCCGTGGCCTCGGTCTCATGATTGGGATTGAGCTGGATCGCCCCTGTGGAGATCTGGTTGGATCTGCCCTTATGATCGGCAACATCCTGATCAATGTCACCGCAGATAACGTAGTCCGCCTGCTACCGCCACTGACACTGAGCGATAAGCAGGCCAGCGAATTGGTTGCCACTCTCAGCGGCCTGATCAAGACCTTTCTACAATGCTCCAGCAGGGTAGATTAGAATGACCACCACCCCGCAACCCAGGCACTTTCGCTCTCTACTGGATCTGAGCCAGGGTGAGCTGCATAAACTCATCCACAGGGCCATCGAACTCAAAACCATGCTCCGTCAGGGTGAGCTGCATGAATCCCTGAAGAACCGCACCCTTGGCATGGTGTTTGAGAAATCATCCACCCGCACCAGGGTCTCCTTCGAAGCTGGTATGGCACATCTTGGCGGGACAGCAATCTTTCTCTCTCCCCGAGACACCCAGCTGGGACGCGGCGAGCCTATCGAAGACACCGCCCGGGTACTCTCCCGCATGGTGGACTGTATTATGGTTCGCACCTACGACCAGGCCAATCTGGAGCTGTTTGCCGCCCACTCACGGGTACCAGTAATCAATGCTCTGACTGACCTGCTACATCCGCTACAGCTACTGGCCGACATCCAGACCTGGTTCGAGCACCGGGGCGAAATCCAGGATCGTACAGTGCTCTGGGTGGGAGACGGCAATAATATGTGCAACTCCTACATCAATGCCGCCCGACAGTTTAACTTCAACCTGCGTATAGCATGTCCCGAAGGCTTTGAACCAGATGCGGCTACCCTGGCTGCCGCAGATAAACACTGCCGGATCATTCGTGACCCTATGGTTGCCGCCGAAGGTGTAGACCTGGTAGTCACCGACGTATGGGCCAGCATGGGCCAGGAAGAGGAACAGGCCAAACGGAAGCGAGCCTTCACCAACTATCAGGTTAATGATGAGTTAATGGCCCAGGCAAACCAGGATGCCTTATTCATGCACTGCCTGCCTGCCCACCGGGGCGAAGAGGTAAGCGCCTCTGTTATCGACCGGAAGGGAAGCATAGTGTGGGAAGAAGCCGAGAACCGTATGCACTCACAAAAGGCTCTGCTGGAATTCCTGCTATGCAAGCCGTAAAACTGAGGATTTCATATTGAACAAGACCACCCTGGCATTGCTGCTACTTCTATCCAGCCAGCAGATTGCTCTGGCTGAGACTTACTATGTCACTGATCAGTCCAAGGTAATGCTTCGCACTGGCGAGGACACCAGTCATAAGATTGTCCGCACCCTACCAAGTGGGTATTCATTAGAGGTTCTCAACACAAACCTCGCAACAGGTTATTCAAAGGTGCGCACCCAGGACGGAAGCACCGGCCACATCCTAACTCACCAGCTAATGGATACCCCCAGCGCACGAGAACGACTACCCGCAATCGAGGCCGAGATCAAGGCTCTCAAGGAAGCCAATAAAAAACTATCTCAAGACGCAGATGCTGCTTTGCACTCCAAAGACCGAACTGCATTACGCCAGAATGTGGCGGTACTCACCCGCAAGGTCGCAGATCTGCAACAAGAAAACCTGGATCTCCACAACCAAGGCACCCGCAATTGGTTTCTTATCGGTGCTGGAGTGATCATTGCGGGCATCCTCATCGGCCTGATCTTGCCACGCCTTAACACTCAGCGCCGCAAAGACTCCTGGGGTTCGCTTTAGAGGAGAGGCTATTTAAGCTGCGATAAATCCCTTACAGCACCACGGGCCGCACTAGTGGTTAATGCAGCATATGCCTGGAGGGCCTGGCTGACAAAACGCTCCCGACCTTCAGGCTGCCAGGGATCATCTTTGGAATCCATAACCGCACGGCGGCTAACCAACTCCTCATCACTGACAGCAACATTGATACTTCGCTTGGGGATATCAATCTCAATGGTATCACCCTCTTCAATAAGGCCAATATTGCCACCCTCAGCGGCCTCGGGTGAACAGTGACCGATAGAGAGTCCCGAGGTGCCGCCAGAGAAGCGGCCATCAGTGATTAAAGCACAGGCCTTGCCCAAGCCCTTGGATTTCAAATAGCTGGTGGGATATAGCATCTCCTGCATGCCAGGCCCTCCCTTGGGGCCTTCATAGCGAATAACAACCACATCACCGGCCTTGATACGATCACCCAGTATTGCCTCTACAGCTGCGTCCTGGCTCTCGAATATTCGGGCAGGGCCACTAAACTGGAGAATTGAATCATCCACTCCAGCCGTCTTCACAATACAGCCTTCCTGAGCCAGATTGCCAAACAGTACTGCCAGGCCACCATCCTGGCTGTAAGCATGTTCCAGATCACGAATACAGCCTCCAATACGATCCGCATCCACCGACGGCCATCGAGACCGCTGGCTGAATGCCTGTTGCGTAGGCACTCCCCCTGGAGCCGCACTATACAGCTCCACAGCCTGCTCAGAACCACCCACCAAATCCCACTGTTTGATGGCATCACCAATAGATTTTGCATAGACTGTGGGTACATCACTGTGCAGTAATCCAGCCCGCTCCAGCTCTGCCAGGATACCGATAACACCACCGGCGCGGTGCACATCCTCCATGTGGTAGTCCGGGGTAGCAGGGGCCACCTTACAGAGATTTGGCACCTTACGGGATAAGCGATCAATATCAGCCATGGTAAATTCCACCTCTGCTTCATGGGCTGCTGCCAGCAGGTGCAGGACAGTATTGGTAGAACCACCCATAGCAATATCCAGGCTCATGGCATTCTCAAAGGCCTCACGGGTAACCACCGAACGTGGCAACACTGAGCAATCATCCTGCTCATAGTAACGACGAGACAGCTCCACACTCAGGCGACCAGCCTCCAGAAACAACGCCTCACGATCCGCATGAGTGGCAACCAGCGAGCCATTCCCAGGCAAAGCCAGACCCATAGCCTCGGCCAAGCAGTTCATGGAATTAGCCGTAAACATGCCGGAGCAGGAGCCACAAGTAGGACAGGCAGAGCGTTCGATGGCCGCCACATTCTCATCTGACTCATCTGGATCTGCCGCTGCCACCATTGCATCCACCAGATCCAGGGACACCTCCTTGCCATCCAGCTTCACCTTGCCCGCCTCCATGGGGCCGCCCGAGACAAACACTGCCGGAATATTAAGGCGCATGGCCGCCATCATCATGCCAGGGGTGATCTTGTCACAGTTAGAGATACAGACCATGGCATCGGCGCAATGCGCATTAACCATATACTCTACCGAGTCGGCAATAATATCTCTGGAAGGCAGGGAATAGAGCATGCCGCCATGCCCCATAGCGATACCATCATCAATGGCGATGGTATTGAATTCCTTAGCCACTCCACCTGCCTTCTCAATCTCCCTGGCTACCAACTGCCCCATATCCTTCAGATGCACATGGCCTGGTACAAACTGAGTGAAGGAGTTGACCACTGCAATGATCGGCTTGGAGAAATCCTCATCCGTCATGCCGGTGGCACGCCACAAGGCGCGTGCGCCAGCCATATTACGGCCATGAGTAGTGGTGCGAGAGCGGTATTGAGGCATGGATGGTTCTCCGGTTAATGATTGCCTAAAGATTACGCCATTATCCTCAAAACCCAAACAAAATCCTACTCGGTTGTGACCGTGCCTGTAGGAGCGGCTGCCAGCCGCGAAAGATCGTCGCACGGATGTTCGCGGCTGACAGCCGCTCCTACGCGAGATTCTGTTAAGATTAACGCCACCACAAAGCAAGGGAGCTACAACCATGCACAAACAATATCAGGGACGAAATCTACGAAAAGGTCGAACCTCCATCCCCAACCAGGTCTATCTAATCACAACCATTACAAAAAACCGAACCCCCATATTTCAAGACTTCTATGCAGCGCGAATCCTGGTAGGTGCATTACGGTTTCAGACTCAGCAACAGCAATGCCAAACCTTGGCCTTTGTAATCATGCCCGACCACCTGCATTGGTTACTAGCACTTGAGTCAACTCAAGATCTCCCTTACATCGTTAAAGCAGTTAAACAATTCTCAGCGAAACAAATAAATCGACGTAATAGCAGCACGGGTACCGCATTATGGCAAAAAGGATTTCATGATCACGCCTTGCGCAAAGAAGAGAATATTCAAGCAACGGCACGCTACATAGTCGCAAACCCTCTACGAGCAGGTTTAGTAACCAAAATCGGCGACTACCCTCACTGGGATGCCATCTGGCTGCTGTAGAGCGGCTGCCAGCCGCGAAAGATCACCGCACAGATGTTCGCGGCTAACAGCCGCTCCTACAAACATAAAACATTACCATTTTCTTGCAGAACCTTGAGTACAAGTAGAGAATCCCCCCATGACCACCCCAAACCTCATACAGATGATCCAGGCACTAATCGCCACTCCCTCCATCAGCAGCGTTAACCCAAGCTGGGATCAGGACAATACGACCATCATTGACCTCCTGGCCCAATGGCTGGCAGGGTTGGGCATGCAAGTTGAGATCATGCCTGTCCCCAACCACCCCGGTAAGGCCAATCTAATTGCCACCACCGGGTCAGGCCCAGATGGCCTGGTACTAGCGGGACATACCGATACAGTCCCCTACGATGAAGGCCGCTGGACTCATGACCCATTCAAGCTCACAGAGGCCGATGACCGCCTTTACGGTCTCGGCACAGCAGACATGAAATCCTTCTTTGCCTTGGTAATCGAGGCGATACGTGATCTCCCTCTGAAGCAGCTCAAACAGCCATTAACCATCCTCGCTACCGCCGATGAGGAAAGCACCATGAGCGGCGCACAGGCACTGACCACCGCACAACGCCATCTTGGCCGGTATGCAATCATCGGTGAGCCCACCAGCCTGCGCCCTATCCGCATGCACAAGGGCATCGCTATGGAGTCTATCCGGCTCACCGGTCGCTCCGGCCACTCCAGTAATCCCGCCTATGGCATTAACGCACTTGAGGGCATGCACAAAGTCATTGGACAAATCCTTACCTGGCAAAAAACCCTGGCAGCCAATTACCAAAACCAGATGTTTGAGATCCCGACACCAACGATAAACCTTGGCCACATCCACGGCGGGGACAGCCCTAACCGCATCTGCGCCCAGTGCGAACTGCACATCGACATCCGCCTCCTGCCCGGAATGGAACTGGATGAAATGCGTAATACGTTAGAGCAGCAGCTCCATGCGATCATCAGTGGGAGCGGCCTTAAGCTGGAGATAGAACCCTTGTTCCACGGCACTCCAGCCATGGAGACACCTGCCAACACAAAAATAGTAAGAGTCGCAGAAGAACTCACCGGCCACACTGCCTCAGCCGTAGCCTTTGGCACAGAAGGGCCGTATTTGAATAAACTTGGAATGGAAACCATCATAATGGGACCTGGCAACATTGCACAGGCCCACCAACCAGATGAGTATCTGGAAACCAGCCATATTCAACCGGCCATTGACCTGATACAGTCACTGGTCAGAAAATTTTGTTGTTAAAGAATCAAGACAGACCATGCCGACCAAGAAAAACATCCCGGATCCATTCGTCGACTGGTTTCGCAGCTCGTCACCATATATTCACGCCCACCGGGGCAAGACCTTCGTTATCACGTTTGGTGGCGAGGCCGTGGCCGATGATGCCTTTCCAAACCTTATCCATGATATCGCCCTGCTACAGGGACTTGGCATCCGCTTGGTGCTGGTGCATGGCGCACGCCCTCAGATTGAACAACGGCTGAAGGCGCAGGGTACCGAGATGCAATACATCAACGGCCTGCGCGTTACCGATGACGCCGCACTGGCCTGCATTAAAGAGGCTGCGGGAACTGTGCGGGTAGAGATTGAAGCCCTGCTCTCCATGGGGCTGGCCAACTCCCCCATGGCTGGTGCCAAAATCCGGGTTGCCTCCGGCAACTTCATAACCGCCCGCCCCATCGGCGTACGGGATGGAGTGGACTACGGCCATACCGGCGAGGTACGGCGTATCGATACCGAAGCTATCAAGCAGCAACTGAATGCAGAGGCTATAGCCCTCATTCCACCCCTGGGTTACTCCCCAACCGGCGAGGTATTCAATCTAAGTGCAGCAGAGCTGGCAGCGTCCACCGCCGCCGCTCTGGGTGCGGACAAACTCATCACTCTGGTAGAGGGCAAAGGACTCACCGATAGCAGCAACCGGATTATTACCAACATCATTACTAGAGAAGCTGAGGCCATCCTGACCCGCCGCAAGAATCTACCAGATGACGTGGAACAGAGCCTACACGCCGCCATAAACGCATGCCGCCAGAGTGTAAAACGCATTCATCTGCTTGGACGGCAACAGGATGGTGTCATGCTAAAGGAGCTGTTCAGCCGGGACGGAGCAGGCACCCTGATTACATCTGAGCCTTACGAAGAGACCCGTATCGCCCGTATTGAAGATGTAGGTGGCATCCTGGAACTGCTCATGCCATTGGAAGATAACGGCAAACTGGTGCGTCGTCCACGTGATCTGCTGGAGACCGAAATCAATCGCTTCACTGTGGTCGAACGAGACGGCATGGTAATCGCCTGCGCTGCGCTCTATCCATACCAAAGTGAGTCCATGGCAGAACTGGCCTGTCTGGCTGTACACCCGGATTATCAGAACGATGGACGAGGTGAAACCCTGCTGCAACACATGGAAGGACAGGCCAGTAGAGACGGCATCAGCGGGCTATTTGCACTCACCACCCAGGCAACCCACTGGTTCAAGGAGCGAGGTTTTATGCCGTCATCTCTGCAAAAACTGCCAATGAAAAAACGGCAACTGTATAACTACCGGCGTAATTCCAAGGTGTTTGTGAAGTGGCTATCACCGCCATAACCACAAACGCTCTTGTTACCGTACTCAAGTTAGCCACCGCAGTAGCGGGCGGCTCTGCCTCTATGATGAATGAGGCACTGCGCAGCCTTATGTCCACCATTAGCCAAGGCTTGCTTTTTCCGGGATCAGGGGGATCAGATCACGACCAGAAAAAATACCTGCGGAGTACCGCCGGTCTCTTCTCCATCGGTGCCGGCCTGGGTCTTGCCCACACCTGGCATGTCTGGCACAACCTGGGCAATGGTCAGGAGCCAGTCCTGGTTGAAATATTTGGCATGTTCTTCGATCCGCTGGGGCTGGGACTGATAGTGCTTGGTATTGCCTTTATTATCGAAGGCCGCGCCTTCCTTATCACCCTCAAGGCATTCCTGGTCGCCATGCGCCAGGACGGAGCCACGAACCCATGCAGTTACCTGCTTGAAGCCAAAAATCCAACCCTGGTGGCCGTGACGCTGGGGAACTTGGTAGCCATGATTGGGCTGGCTCTCGCGATCATGGGTATCGGCCTCACCGCTGTCACTGGTAATGGTATCTGGGATGTAGGCTTTTCCGCCCTGATCGCCATCATGTTAGGTGGCCTTGCCTTCTATCTTGGCCTGGTAAATTGTAAGAAGGCATTGTAGGAGCGGCTGCCAGCCGCGAATGATTTTGGCACGGTGTGTCCCTGGCCAGACAGCCACCTAGCAATAACGCATCCGTGTACCATGCAACAATGACAGAGTGAGTTCGTCAGCACTCAGCTCAGGCGGAAAGTAGGCACCTGAAATCTTGGCCCCAGCTATATTGGAACCCTCCATCAGGGCCTCCCGAAAGTCTATGCCGCGCAGATCTGCCTGCCTGAAATAGCAATCCCTTAAATCCAACCCGCTGGCGTTCAACCCCCGCAGATCTATGCCCCGGAAGTCCGATGATCGCAGATCGCAACTCTCCCCTTGAGCCGTACGCTCATTAAATTCAGCAATTTTCTCGGTGCGTAACAACTGATAGATGGGATCAGACTTGATTTCTGGCACGGTACTCATAATGCCCGTCCTGTCAGGGAATCTAGAGGAATTGCCTTCCTAACAGTTTTTCTCCACGCGCACACCAGCCAACAGATCTCACTTATTATGGCATCTGTAGCAGAGAGTACTGCCAGTTATTGCCACTCTTAGAAATGGCTTGTAAGTTGTATTATCATGAGGATTGTGACAGGAGGGACACTCTACCCGACCATTAAATAGTTTCACGCCACCTCCGGGTGTTGCGTATATGGTAGGATCCTCTGCAACCGCATCTGCATAGACTATGGAGATTGGGTGATCGTTTGAGAGATTTGGACCAATCCACCGTATCTCACCAGAGCTAAGTCCAGTCAATGTGTCATGACAACTATTTACTCCCGTTCCACAAGTGCCATTCTCTTTCACGTAGGATGTGGGATTAACATTGGGAACATTGACCAATTGATGCTGCTCGCCACCCGGAAAGCCCATAATACCACCAGCAGAAACTGCACCATCAGAACCAACACCACCAACATATTCATCATGGCAGCTCAGGCACGCCAGAGAAACAGGGCTTGGTGTAGCAGAACAATCCGCATTCATCGTGCTGCTTGTATACATCTGAAAGACGCTTACATCTGTCAAACTCCTGTTCCACAAGGGGGCAGAGGCAACTCCAGCTACAGTGCCATCATTCGTGCCATCCTGATCTAGATCGGTATTTGCATTATGGGGAGTATGACAAAAGACACAGATCTCAGTGGCAAGGCCTCCACTTAAATCGTGCTCCGAGCCAACTATGCTCCCCAATGCATATTGCAATGGGAGAAATAAAGCTAGCACTCCACCAAGTAATAAGCTATGCCTTACCATCCATCTGCTCCAGGTGAGGTGGGGTTCTGATGAACCCTCGCGTATGAAAGGTCAGAACTAAGGATAGCACTTATGCTAGCCAGATGCAGGTAAATATACCATACAATTTTGACTCTACCATTATTAATTCGTATTTATAGTGAATTTGTGCTAGATACCATTGCAATGGTGTGTGATTTATCCGTATCCAAGCAGGCAATTATGCTCAAACTGTAATAAAATCTACGGTAGAATTCTGTGCAGCGACTGTCGCCTCAACAATACTATCGGGCAACCATGAAGATGAAAAAATTACTAACTGTTGGTCTGGTTCTGCTATTTGCAACTGCTCCGTTAACCGCAGGGGACGAAAACGCGGCCATAGAACCAGCAAGTGCACCAGAACCGCCGGATATACCCCCGCCAGTGCAAAGTGGTGAAGCTCTGGAGCCAGAGATCATCATCCGCAGGACTGAGGACAAGATCATCAAGGAGTATCGGGTTGAAGGCAAGCTGGTAATGGTAAAGATAACACCAACTGTCGGGCCAGCATACTACCTGTTAGATACAGACGGCGACGGTGAACTGGATGCCAGGGAAGATGACTCACGGAGCGCAAGCATCCAGCAGTGGCTTCTTTTCAGCTGGGATTGACCAATATATTCGTTAGGCTTGCAGAACAAATTAAATGTCCGTCTACACCAGAGTCGAGCGTATTCAGCTCGAGGAGTTTTTGCAGAACTACGATCTGGGAAGTCTGGTGGAGCAGCAAGGCATCTCCGATGGCATCGAGAATACTAATTACTTTGTAACAACATCGTCAGGCAAATACGTTCTTACCCTGTTTGAATCTCTGGGTGCTGAAGAACTGCCATTTTTCCTCGATCTCATGGCCTTTCTGGCCGATCATAATGTACCAGGTGCTCATCCCCTGGCAGACCGCGATGGTAGCTACCTGCGCACCCTAAACGAGCGTCCGGCAGCCCTTGTTGACCGGTTACCAGGCACTTGGGTGCCATTCCCATCAATAGCGCAATGCGCAGCCATTGGAGCAGCACTGGGACGTCTGCACCGAGAAGGGCAGGATTTCAGACCGCAACGGGAGAACAACCGCGGCCCCAAATGGTGGTGGCAAACGGCAGAACGGGTTATCAGTCATCTATCGGAAGCCGATGCCGGGATGCTACGCGCCGAACTTTCATTCCAATCCAGCCATCGCAAGAATAGCCTGCCACGCGGAGTAATCCATGCCGATCTATTCAGGGATAATGCCCTGTTTCAAGGGGATAAGCTGACTGGCGTAATCGATTTCTACTACGCCTGTACCGATGTGCTGCTATATGACCTGGCTGTAACCACCAATGACTGGTGCTCAAATGAGGATGGCTCCCTGAATCAATCCATGACGCAAGCTCTGCTCAAAGCCTATATCACCGAGCGGCCACTATCAGACCAAGAGCAACAAGACTGGCCTGTGATGCTACGTGCCGGCGCTCTTCGCTTTTGGCTATCCAGACTGCAAGACAAACTGTTCCCCCGCCCAGGAGAGATGGCCCACATCAAGGATCCAGAGGAATACGCCAGGGTCTTGCGTGACCGTATAGCCTGCAACGAACAACGAAACACCTACCTTGGCTAAATGAGTCCATTTGACCGTTTACTCCTGCAGGGTGCCATTGCCCTGGAAAACATAAACGAGTGGGTTGGCCGATCAGTTGCGTGGCTATCTCTGCTCATGGTGCTGGTAACCTTCGCCGTAGTAGTACTGCGCTACACCTTTGATTTGGGCTGGATTGCCATGCAGGAATCCATCACCTACATGCACGCCGTACTATTTTTAGCAGGTGCCGCCTACACCCTCAAACATCAAGGGCATGTACGAGTAGATATCTTCTACCACCGTTTTTCACTACGTACACGGGCTTGGGTTGAATTATTTGGTAGTCTATTCTTGCTATTGCCAGTATGCCTCTTCATTTTCTTTATGAGCTGGGATTATGTAGCCCAATCATGGACTCTGTACGAAGGCTCCCGCGAGGCAGGTGGCCTGGATGGGGTCTACCTGCTCAAAAGCATGATCCTGCTTATGGCCGCACTGCTGGTAGCACAAGGCATAGCCAATATAATGCGCTGTCTGCTGGTGCTCCGAGGCCACACTGAGCAACTCTTTGCCGTAGACACCCCAAGCAAAGAAGAGATCTGATGATCGAATTTCTTCCTCTGCTGATGTTTCTCTGTGTCTGTCTGGTGCTGCTGCTGGGTTACCCGGTGGCCTTCTCGCTCGGCGGTACAGCCCTTGCCTTCGCTTGGATCGGCGGCTTAACCGGCCACTTCGACACGGTCTTCTTACAGGCATTGCCAAACCGACTCTTTGGCATTATGACCAATGAAACCCTGATCGCCGTGCCGTTGTTTATCTTCATGGGGATAATGCTGGAGCGCTCACGGGTTGCAGAAAACCTGCTGGATACCATGGCAACTCTGTTTGGCTCCCTGCCTGGCGGACTGGGGATTTCTGTAACCCTGGTGGGGATGCTGCTCGCAGCCAGCACCGGTATCGTCGGTGCCACGGTGGTAACCATGGGGCTTCTATCCCTGCCCACCATGCTGCGTAGAAACTACGATCCGGCCTTTGCGGCCGGAACCATCTGCGCCTCCGGTACTCTGGGACAAATCATTCCCCCATCAATTGTTCTGGTTCTGCTTGGAGATGTGCTGTCTTCTGCCTATCAACAGGCTCAGCTGGATATGGGAATATTCTCCCCGGATACAGTCTCGGTTGGAGATCTGTTCTTGGGAGCATTGATTCCAGGACTGCTGCTGGTGCTGCTCTACATGCTCTACCAGATTGGCTTTGCCATGCTGCGGCCAGGTGCAGTACCAGCCATCCCGGCAGTGGAACGAGAACCAAGCGGTGCAGCACTCTGGATTCGGGTGCTGAAAGTGCTGCTACCGCCATTGCTACTAATTATTGCCGTACTAGGCTCCATCCTTGGAGGTCTGGCCACTCCTACTGAGGCCGCCTCAGTAGGTGCCGTTGGCTCAATACTGTTGGCTATCACCCAGCGCCAGTTCAGCCTCGCCACCTTGCATGAGGTGATGCGTGGTACCACCAGGGTGACCAGCATGGTATTCCTGATCTTCATCGGCGCTGCCATTTTTTCCCTGGTGTTCCGTGGCTATGAAGGTGACGAGCTGGTAGCCGACCTACTCACCGATCTCCCTGGCGGCGTGTTCCATGCCATGTTAATCGTGATGGTGGTGATGTTCCTGCTGGGATTTATCCTGGATTTTATTGAAATCACCTTTGTGGTGGTACCCATAGTTGGCCCTATTCTGCTATCCATGGGACTTGACCCAGTCTGGCTGGGGGTAATGATTGCTATTAATCTACAAACTTCCTTTCTCACACCTCCCTTTGGTTTTGCCCTCTTTTATCTACGAGGTGTAGCACCTAAGGAGGTCAGCACGGGACAGATATACCGTGGCGTAGCCCCTTTCATTGTTATTCAACTCCTGATGTTGGCCCTATTGACCTGGCAGCCCGGTCTAGCGACCTGGTTACCAAAGGCGGTATATGGGGGATAGACTGTCATTATGAACGGCTGTAAGCTGTAGATAGCGAAGGAAACAGAAAATTATTTTAGGTGCAATATATGCCAACTCAAGTCAAGGGATTACAAACCATCCTCCTCTGGTCTCTTTGCTGCACTTTGGCCTTCGCAGCGCCTCCAGCACCCAAGGCTGGGCTGTTCCTGGTAGCCACCAAGAAAATGAGTGGCCCCATCTTTTCTCGCACCGTCATCCTGCTGGTAAAAGCCGACAAGACAGGAACTATGGGGGTAATCATCAACCGCCCAACCCCTCATTCATTGGGTGATGTGGTGCAACAACTACGAGGAACCAACGGAGCAGATAGCATCATCTTTGACGGCGGGCCGGTTGCCCCTATAATTCTGCACACCCTGTATAGGAGCAAACCGCCTGTAGATAGTAGTATCCAGGTCTTTGAAGGCGTATATTTCAGTAACAGCGAACAGGTATTGCTAGACAGGATTCAAACATCACCCACCTCTACTCGTATTTACTCCGGTTACACAGGCTGGGCTGCAGGGCAACTTGAAAGTGAGTTGAAGCGTGGTGATTGGCATCTGGTGGCGGCTGACCCAGAGGTCGTTTTCCGCAGCAAAACGGATGGCATCTGGCAGGAACTAGTCCCAGCCGGTGCTACTCGTTGGGTGAGGAAGCAGCAAGACTTTCCATCTTCGACCTTCAACCTGCTATAGCGTTTATTTCCCAACAACCTCTATCCCACCCAGGAAAATAAGCTCTAGAAATTCACGCTCAAGGGTTTTGCTGAAAAAGTCTTTCATCACAGTACCACCGCCATAACGAACGGTATCACCCTTTGTTACAGATGTCTTGGGTGCCGCCAGCCAGATAACCTGCCCGTCCTGAGTCACCTCAATGTAGCTGTAGCCGCCGCTATCCATAGCACTCAACACCTGCCCTTCCTGCACTGATCCGGCCGGTACAGTTGCTTGTCCACCAGTTGAGGACGCCCCTGAAGGGTGAGCACCTTCAAGACGGATCTCCGCAGTAAAGAGAATATAAGGGAAGGTTCGATTCAGAGATTTGCTGTGAAAGTTACGCATGATGTTACCTTCGCTGTACCTAACCACATCCCCCTCTAGAACCTGGATCTTATTACCTGCAATCCAACGCGCATTACCCTGATCTTCCACATTCAGATAAAGATAGCCACTTGTATCCATGACCTCCAAAACCTTACCAATATTTGGTAGCGCCACTGCGCTTTGTTGCGTCTGGTCGGTTGCGCCGGTTGGTAAGTGCCCTGGTGGTGTTACCGCCAGTATGGTTGAGGCCATAGCGCAAAGAGAGAGGGCAAAGATCATTCTTTTCATATGGGTAGCTCCAAGGGCTTTTTTATAAAATCTGGTACTGCGTAGTAAGCGTCTTAAAGACCGCTATTGCTTTCAGTCCGATAGTTTGACCAGGAGTTCCTGTAGCGCTTGTCCCCGGTGACTGAGGCTGTTCTTCACCTCGGGTGGCAGTTCCGCTGAGCTACAGTTGTGATCCGGCACAAAAAACAGTGGATCATAGCCAAAACCATTTTTGCCCTGCGGCTGGAACAGGATACGCCCCTCCCAGGTACCTTGGCAAATCAGCGGGGTAGGATCATCAGGGTGGCTCAGGTATACAAGCAGGCACTGGAAGCGTGCAGTTCGTTCACACTCTGGAACTGCCTGTAGCTCTTTCAGCAGTTTGTTGTTGTTGTCATGATCAGAGACTCCTAGACCTGCAAAACGGGCAGAGTAAATACCGGGGGCACCATTGATGGCATCCACCTCCAACCCTGAATCATCACCGATAGCGGGCAACCCACTATAACTAGCCGCATTGCGCGCCTTGAGAATAGCGTTTTCGACAAAGGTTAAACCAGTTTCTTCGATATCAGGAGTGCCAAATTCGGCTTGAGGAATAACCTGTATCTCCCTGGTGGCCAGCAACTGGTTGATCTCTTGCACTTTGCCTGCGTTGCTGCTTGCCAACACAATACGTTCATCCCGACATTTAAAACTCATGGTCTGCTACTCAGCCAGGGCCGTACGCTGTTGATCCAAAATCTCTTTGATGCCGCCACGAGCCAGATCCAGCATAGCCCCTAACTCATCTGTGCGAAAAGCATGTCCTTCAGCAGTACCCTGCAGTTCAATAAAGGCATCGGCATCGTTCATGACTACATTCATGTCTGTCTCAGCATTTGAGTCCTCAGCATAATCCAGATCCAGCACTGGGATGCCATTGTATATACCAACAGAGACGGAAGCGATCATGCCAAAAATAGGGTCACAGTTCAGATTCCCGGCCTGGCGCAGGGTATCAATGGCATCGTGCAGGGCTACAAAGGCCCCACTGATGGCAGCAGTACGGGTGCCACCATCAGCCTGGATGACATCGCAATCCAGGGTAATGGTATATTCACCCAGCGCCACAAGATCTACCGCTGCCCGCAGTGAACGACCAATCAACCGCTGAATCTCCAGCGTCCGCCCGCCCTGTTTCCCACGCGACGCCTCGCGCCCCATACGTTCATTGGTAGAACGGGGCAACATGCCATATTCAGCAGTGATCCAGCCTTGCCCCTGGCCTCTGAGGAATCTGGGTACCTTATTGTCTATCGAAGCGGTGCAGAGCACCCTGGTATCACCAAACTCCACCAACACCGAACCTTCAGCATGCTTAGTATAATGGCGAGTAAAGTTGATAAGGCGAAGTTGATCTGGTGTGCGGCCACTTGGTCTCATAGCTACTCCTGATGTTATGGTTTGAATGATTTAATTGTATTTCTGAGGTCATCTATAGCCTGAGCCAATATGATCTCCTCATCGTCGGATGCATCTTTACCAGGCTCAGGGCACAACACCTGATCAGGCACTCCTTCGATCCACCGTATGGCAATAGCGGTTACATTGTCACTATCAGGTGCAGCAGTGGCTTCCGCCTGCATGGTCATCTGCTTGATACTTACAGACAAGGACTGGCTGGCAAACAGGCTTGCGGTTAAAGTCTCCTTGTCCAACGCACCCCATAGCCCATCTGAACAAAGCAAAATCACATCCTCTGGCCGTAGTGGCACAGGTTCACCACAGGAAAAATCCACTGGCCGATCACCACCACCCAGGCAACGAGTCACATAATTGCGGTGTGGATGGGTCGCACAGGCTCGTGCAGATATTGCACCCTGTTGGCGTAACAATTCAACATATGAATGATCAGTTGTGCGAGTAAAAATCGCACTATTACGAAACAAATACAGACGGCTGTCACCTGCATGAACCCAGTAGGCAGTACTATCCTGAATCAAGACAATAGCCGCTGTAGTACGCGGTTTGATATGAGGAGATTGTTTTTTGCCAAAGATTACAATACGGCCATGTGCCTTACGCAGGATATCCACCAAAAATGCAGATGGATCAGGAACTGGCTTATGCGCTGCCTGGAACATTTGCTCACAAGTATCGGTTAAAATTTGAGCTGCCACCTCACCCTTAGGATGCCCACCCATACCATCAGCCAGGCATAGCAATACACTATTGACTGCTTCAACCTGGGTGCATCTATCCTGGTTAATAGTGCGATTACCAACCAGGCTCGCTTTAGCTATTTCATAGCAAATATCCCTCATCTTAGGAATCTTCAGCCCGCCATTGTTCTGTCGCGTTGGTTTTGGTCGTTGCTGCCACAGGTTGCTCGATCTGCTCCATCAGTACTCGCAACATATCACCGGCTGTCTGCGGCCGTCGCCGAGGATCCATCTCCATGGCCCAGTCCATGGCTTGCAATAAATAGGCAGGATATCGCCCTGCAAAACTGCTGGCAGCCACAGACATATTATCTTTAGCATGGCGTTTGATAGCAGATGGTGGTGATTTACCCTCGATACAGGCACGCATTGATGCACCGATGGCATATACATCACTCCACGGACCAATATGACCAGATGCATAATACTGCTCTACCGGCGAAAATCCAGGGGTAACCACTCTACCGGATTTGCTTTGACTTACTCTGGAAACATCATGCACAGCCCCAAAATCAAGCAGCAACGGACTGCCACCAGGACGCAAGTGAATATTACTTGGTTTTATATCCAGGTGCAGATGCCTGCTGGAGTGAATCAGACTCAACGCATCTAGAATTGGAGGAAAAACGTTCATGAGAAAGGTGGCACTCAAACTGCCTCTACGCTGTTTTATATAACGGCCCAGATTCTTACCAGGCTCGTAATCCATAACCAGATATGAGGTACCATTGGCAAGAAAAAAATTTCGTACTTTTACCACATTGGGGTGCTGCAAACCCGCCAGCGCCTTAGCCTCCTGGTAAAATAATTTGCGGCCGTGGTGAAAGGTATTCTGCTGCTTCTCTCCACCTGCAACCTCTATTTTGGCAACTTTCCGACGAGCAGCCATCTTCTTTGGCAAATACTCCTTAATGACCACGCGCTCCCGTGTATCCTCATCCTCAGCCAAGTAGATGAGACTAAATCCGCCACTGCCAATCATCTTCGTAATGGAGTAGCAATCCAATATGGTGCCACGAGGAAGACTGCATCGATGTTGTGTCATGGAAAAGGTAATGTTGAATTACAGGTGCAAGTAAGCCTTGAGCGCTCTATGATACACCTAATCAAGAATTGCAGCTGTGGACTATGCTGCGATACACGAGTTGCGCCATAGCATTAGGAGATAGTAATGACACACAGCATGACCGCTTTTTCACGCACGGAAAGCAGAGATGACCTGGGAGAATTGGTTTGGGAACTGCGGTCGGTTAACCACAGATATCTGGAGCTATTCGTCAGGCTGCCGGAAGAACTGCGCGCCCTGGAGCCGCAAGTTCGTGAGCGTATTAATAAACGGCTTGGGCGTGGCAAGGTGGATTGTAGCCTGCGTTTCAAACCAGCCCAAGGAGCTACTGCCAGGATTAAGGTAAATGAAGACTTAGTTGGCCAAGTAATGGAAGCCACTGATCAGGTAGGTCAACTCCTGCATGAAGCTGTTCCTCCCTCAATTATGGATATCATCAACTGGCCAGGGGTATTAGAGATGGAAGCTCAGGATTTCACACCAATACAAGCCCAGGCATCCGCACTGCTGGATCAGGCCATCGACAGCTTAATTGAAACCCGTCAGCGCGAGGGGACCAGATTGGCCGAGTTGATCCAGCAGCGCTGCACTGCCATGCGTAAGCATATAGAACGGGTAAAAGAACTTATCCCCCTGGTACTGGATGACGTAAAGGAGCGACTGCGAATCCGCCTGAATGAAATTAGTGGTGAGCTGGATCCAGCCCGTCTTGAACAGGAGATGGTCATACTTGCCCAGCGCTTGGACGTTGACGAAGAGATGGATCGCCTATGCACTCACCTGGATGAAGTGGAACGGGTGCTACAGCAGGGAAAACCAGTTGGTCGTCGGCTGGATTTCCTGATGCAGGAACTTAACCGTGAGGCCAATACCCTGACCTCCAAATCAACTAATGCGGAAATCACTCAGATTGCAGTAGATCTCAAGGTGCTGATAGAGCAAATGCGTGAGCAAGTACAGAATATAGAGTAATGTTTCTAGCCATTTCAATTTGGGTAAACAACTTGATTATTCCTGGTTCCCACGGTCATCCGTGTGAACCCATAAAGGGACATACCGAACTCTACCGGGGCTCAGAAGCACTTTAAAACCTAGAAAAATCAGCCTTCACTACTCTCATGGGTTCCATCACAAAATGGTTTTTTCTTGCTTTGCCGGCAACCACACAATGCAACATTCTGCCGCTTAGAAAGCTCGACTTTAAGAGGCTTAAGATCAGTATCCTCCTCCTCATGAGAACCGTCACAGAAAGGCTGCTTCTTGGAAAACCCGCAACTACACCACCAATGCTCGCCTGATTCTAACTCAACGTCATAGGGAGCGTTGCGAACCGCTGTTAATCCTGGCATGACACATCTCCTAGCAATAACCTGCAACACAGGTGGCGTGCAAGTTAAGTTTAATTATCTATAATGCTTTGCACGATAATAGCAAAATGACGCCAAATCACCATGTTTAGGATCAGCACATTTCTAATTTTGTTTCTTGCCATAATCTCCCTGGCCGATGCAAAGATCTACAGATGGGTAGATGACCAGGGCAATGTGCATTTTGGGGACAAACCTCAGGCGGACAATGCTGAGCTGCTCAAGCTACCCACCACACCCTCCCCATCTACTCCACCTCCCAGCGCGGCAGACCGCAAACAAACTCAGCAGAAAATGCTGGATATACACCAGGAAGACCGCGAGAAAAAAAAGGCTGCAAAAATTGAAGATAAGAAAAAAGCTAAAGAGCTACGCAAACAATGTGCAGATGCACGGGATCGCTTAGCAAGGTACCTGCGAACCTCCCGCATGTATGAAAACACTGGTGAAGGAGAGCGCCGCTGGTTCACTGAAGCGGAGCGAAACACAGAAATTGAACACCTACGTAAAAAAATCAAGCATGCCTGTAAGTAGAAACGAAATTTCAGTGCATTGAATGCCCAGAGTGCTTGGAATGCTCCATCGCCTTGCGAACCTCTGCTGTGATAACCACTTCACTACCATCTGCAAGAGTAAGCCTGATAGTCACTTCATCCCCGTGCTTTATAATGTGTTTTTTGCCCATAAGCATGAAATGATATCCACCAGGCTTAAACTCAATACGACTATGTGCAGGGATTTTCAGGCGCTTTTGATGCATCATCTTGACCATATCCTGGTGAATTTCTGATTTGTGAATCTCCACCCGCTCAAACGCTGGACTCTCGATACCAGCAACCGTTACAGAATGCTCACTGGTATTCTCCAGTGTCATGTAAGCCGCATGTACCTTGACCGTTGGCGGTGCATCCTGCACCCATGGCGCATGAGCCTTGATAGCAGCATCGGCTGAGAGCAAATCTGCTGACAAGACAAAAAACCCCAGCAGCACGGTGATTTTGTAAAACTGTTTCATTTGATTTCCTTTTGGGTAATTAATTTACACTTCTAATTTGATACAATTCTCTGCTAATTGTTCCAACAGGTAAAACCAATTGTTTTTTTCGATTATATTACGCCAATCTGCACCGCTAAGACTACAGAGAGGATGCCGCTGTCTGGTCATCTTGATGTTGCTGGCTGCTGCTTCTCCAATTGCTTGGGGACAAGCTGATGCAAAACAGCCTCGAGTGGCTGCAACGACACCCGCCACAGAGGCAAAAGATGATGCCTGGATAAAGGTCAATGATGAACCCAGGGAGTTGAGCGGCACCATTATCGGCGCAATAGTTGTCAACCTTACCCTGGTGACCGTATTCTTCTGGCTGCTGTTGCGAGAGTGGAAGAAACATCGGGTGAAGAAATAGGGAATGGACATAATCCCTTTACTGCCTCACTTTCAGGCAGCCTTAAACCTGACCACGATCTGTCTGATTGCAGTGGCTTATTCCTATATTCGACGGGAAGACCGGGTCATGCATCGTAAATATATGATCGCCGCATTGTCCGTTTCCGGACTGTTTATGGTTTCTTATCTGATCTACCACAGCCAGGTTGGGAATGTGAAGTTTGTAGGAGAGGGGGCAATTCGCCCTATCTACTTCACTATACTCATTTCTCACATCATCCTGGCAGCAGCAATCATCCCTATGGTGCTAACCACGGTATTTCATGCATCAAGAACCAGCTTCAAGCGCCATCAAAGGTGGGCAAAATGGACTTTTCCAGCATGGATTTATGTCTCAATAAGCGGGATAGTAATCTATCTAATGGCCTTTCACATCTATCCACCCTACGCGGGTCTGTCGTAAAATAGCCACCTGCTAGGGTGCTTGCGAAACACAATAAAGGTAAAAAACTATTATGTTGGAAATATTGCTCTACACCGTAACCGCAATCGGGCTGTATGTAGGCTCTGACTGGATATTGGTAAAGCTGGAGAAGATAAGGGGCAAGCGATTTGCCGCCAGGAGTATTGTCTTTTTCATGATAATTTTGCTGCTCTCCGTATCAGTATTTGAGATCCTTCAGCGAACTCTCATAGCCAGCTCCACGCTTGGGGGCGATGACACTACACCTACAGAGGTGACAACTCCGGCAGAGCCTGATCTTATTCCATCCCCAGCGTTAAATCGCAGTGAATAGCTAACAGTAGGGGTTATGATGATCTCTCTGGCCGCATGGCCTTGAATACAACCACCAGATAGATGATTCCTCCTATGATGGCAATGATTCCGCCAATCCCCATTATCCCCATGGCAATATGCTCGCCCATGGTTCTCAGCCCCTGCTCGGCACCTGCCGTCTTTCGCTGCACGCCGTGCCCACCAGTATACGCCATAGACAGTACCCAGATCATTTGACCAGTGCCGTATATAGCTGGCTGGCGCAACGCCCATTTTCCCATAGGTTTGCGAAAACCAAGCTTTGGTAGCAGATAATAGGTCATCCCCATGAAGGCAATAGTCACACCAATAATCGAACCATGGTAATGAGCCGGGACTTTCAAATTACTACCAGTAATCATAAAACCAATAATTCCGCCTACCCCAAATAAAAGAATGGAGAAGAGCAGTGCAGATCGCTCTGCCCGGAACTCTGCTGCAGGTTTGTCTGCCCCCTTGAGAGAAGCAAGTATCATCAGCCCGATGGGAAGTGCAGCAAGACCGCCTCCATACTTCATCATTTGAGTAAAACTTATGGCATGTCCAGGTGATATCATCGGGTAGGTAAGATAGATCAGCGGCGTTAGCAAGACAGGAGTCGCCCCCAGTGCAAACAGAATCAACACCACCCTGGAGCTGGCCTGAAGGGCGACCCCAGAGACAGTCGCCAGCCATAGCCAGGCCACCAGCATGAGCTGGGTATGGGTAAATTGCAGCACATGCCCACCGCCCCAGAACAGGAGTTCATAATACTGCTCACCCTCTACCTCTGCCGGGATCATACTGTATGACCAGCCTAGCGCCATCACTGCAACAAGTGCCGCAACCAGACCAGTAAAGAGTCCAAAGCGAAGTGCGGCAGCGCCATCCATGATATTGCCCACAGGACGTGAAAAAAGTAACCCGTTCAGAATCTGCAAGGCAAAGCCCAGGCCGAATACCCCCAGACTTATTAAGAAAATAGGATCTTGCAGCACCGGCACATAGTTATTCATAAGCGGGTTGGCAGCCCCAAGGAAAGGAGACGCAGTCATGCCCAGCATGCCAATTGCAGCCAGTATGATGGGGATCCACCCCAAAATCCAACATGACCGACTGCTGTTTAGACTCCAAAACACCCCGGCAAAAGCAAGAAACCAAACCAGCACGGTCATATCAACATGAATCACTAACGCGGTTTTGAAAAAGTCTACCCAGGGAATAATGTCCTGGATGATCGGAACCCGGGAGAGAACAATGAGAATGACGAATAGGCCACCGATAACCAGGGAGGCAAGCGCCAACATAAGCCACGCAGCACTTTGCCTGCGAAGCGTTACATCGGCAGGAGGATCAAGAGCAAATTTTTCGTTCATTTTAATTAAAGATAAACCCACCCATTCCCGCGTTGAAGTCGATGAACAGCAACTGAGCTGGAGCAAGATCTGCTTCATACTCACCTGTATGGTTGTAGCCTTCTATCAAGGCACTGTCATTAAGACGAACCGTAAATCGGTGCTTGCCAGCAGGCACGATGATGCTGTGGTAAACATCCACCCCTTGATCCTTAAACGCACCAGGAGGGTGGGCGTCAAGGTTAAACACCTCTTCACCATCCATTTCTAACAGCACTTTAATAACAGAGCGTTCCCGTGGACAGTCCATCGGTGCTCGCATATTGGGTGCCAATGCTGCCAACTCCTCAGGGGTACGCGCGCGGCATTCTCTAACCGGCTGTCCGGCATGACCAAAGGCTAAAGTGACAACTGCCTCATCCGCCTCCAACTGCTTGACGGCAGGGCCGGAAGAGAAGGCTGCGATAAGCAACATAAACAAGCCAAGGTTTATGGCCTGCAACAGGTAACGCACCGGTTTATTCATGATCTGCCTCCTTGGCGGCGGCAGTTGAGGGGATGCCTTGCTGTCCTGGAAGTGAATCTCGAAATTCCTGCAATTGCCGCTTCAGACGCCTGCCATCTGTAATAGCACCGCCAAGAACTTTAATCCGTTGGTGATCTACCCGTTGGCGAAGTGCTGGCTGCCTTTCACCCTTAAGGCGTAGATCCATCCAGTGGTTACCAAAACGATAAAAGCAATCACCATGCCGACAACCTGAAACCACCACGCCATCAGCGCCATTTTTTAAGGCATATTCAGCCAGAGATGCAGGCATCATCCCAGTACAAAAGAACTGGAGTATGCCTACATCAGGGGCACCAAAGGCCCTGATGTCATAACAGTTTTTACAGCCGAATATTACGATCTTTTGGTCGCCTTTGAGCTCTGCTAGAACTTCATCGGTCTGCTGTTTGAATCTATCCAGCGTCATATCAGGCATATCAATGCCAGTCTTGAGGCCTGCTTCATCCTTAACCTTGCGAAAGGGATTGGATGACGGACAAGAGCCTATGCAGATGCCACATGCTGAGCAAAGCTCAGGATGAACAATGACCTCGCTGTCCCACTTGGCACCATCGGTGCGGGGCTGAACACTAATGGCATCGAATGGACAGTCGATGACACACTGACCACAGCCGTTGCAGTGATCCAGATCAACCACTGCAACTGCGCCCTCATGTTTTCTCGGCATCCACGGCATGCACAGCATGAAAACAGTGACGCCACCTACAAGCGCCCAGATCTCTCCTGGAGACCAGTATTTAAGCAGTGGGAAGATATTCAGGTAAAACCAATCGATATGCAGTTCAACGGGGACTTTGCTAAGGTCGGCTATCTGATGACTGACAGCAGGTTTATATATGGAGAGCGCAACTAGTGCCATAAAACAGCCAATAGCAAGCCCTCTGGGGGCGCTGATTTCCACGTGAGTCAGACGCCGCACATGAAACCAGATCATAAACACCAGAAACATAGGTTGGCCCAGCAAGTGCATAAAGGCTAGCAGAGTAGAGAAGCGATCACTCAGATTTCCAGGCAGGAAGTTGCGCGCCATGGAATCTGAAAAAATGGGCATGGCATCTAACAGGTGCGCAGAACCCATGGCGATATAAAGTGCTAACTCATCCCAAACCATCCAGTATCCGGTAATACCGAACAACACAATCATCCAGAGGGTGGGTATACCGGTAAACCAGGAGTACCAGCGGGTTCCACGATAGCGATCCTGGGAGAACTCGCGAAAGATATGCAAGGTGATGGTGATGATCGCCGCATCTGAGGCATATCGGTGCAGGCTGCGAATAATGCCACCGATCAAATGCTCATTGGTAATTACCTCAAGAGACTCATGAGCATGTGCCACTGTGGTATTAAAAAATATGAAGAGGTAAAATCCGGTGACAAATATGATCCAGAAAAAGAAAAAAGTCAGTGGACCCAGGTGATATAGCGGGTTCCAGGCTTCCCCAAAAGAGACAGTGAACCACTCCTCCAGATACAGGTAAAGACGTTTAATGGGGTTAGCACTTGATTTCAATGGAACGACCTTCGTGTTTCGTGATTAAACTGTGCAGGTGGACTGTTAAATATTAACGTTTGCTAATAAACCACACATTGACCCGCATCAAAACCCAGCGAATGGCTGGCTATTAAGCCCTGCAATTATATTACAGCAAACAGCTACCCAGTACGCCGCCATGCCCTGACCACAAAGACAAAGCCGGGAATTAGTATGGAGAGGCCAATTAGTGCCTGAAGAAACAGCGAATAATCAAAAATATAGGCATCACGATTAGGATCATAAATAGTACAAAACAGCTTCACCCTATTCACAATATCCGTTAGCAGCGATTGCCCAGCCACCGGGCGCCCGAATACAAGTTCTTTCAGTGGTTCAATAAGCTGCGGGGTATTGATAACCTCACCGTAAACCTGCCGATATATCTCTCCATGCTCATCAACCACGGTGGCTTGAACCAGGTGATCGAATCCTCTGGAGGAAGGGTAATAAATAAAACCCAACTCCTTCGTCAGGCTGTCTATTGTGGCCTTATCTGTGCTGAGCAGCTTCCAGCCTTCACCATTCACACCCTGCTGGCGACCAAAGTAACGCATGGCACCAGGGGTGTCAGTATTTGTATCAAAACCAATAAGCGCAATATTAAAAGATTCTTCGCCCAACGCATCACGCGCCTTCTCTACAACCTCAGCCAGGTTGCGCGTAATCATAGGGCAGGTGTGGTAGCAACTGGTATAGATCAGACTTATTAGCAGCGGTTTACCCCGCAGTTCCTCCATAAACAGCACACTGCCGTTGCTTGTCATAAACCGGTGATTCGACAGTTTTGTACCGATGGCTGCCTGACTGGCCTTGAGTGCAGCCTTATGCTTGAACTCAGATTCGACCTCAGCATCAGAAGAGGATACAGAGCTAATTGAGGGCGTCGCAGACTGGGCTGGCGCAAATCCCAGTAACAGAAAGAGAGCGCCGACAATAGGCTTGGTGAGCTGCATAAATGAAGGCTTGCTAGCCCAGCAGGCTAACGTCCAGGATTGCGCAGACCAATAGTGTTCCGAGTTGTACCAGGGAGGCAAAAAAGCTTGTCATAGCGGTCTTGCAGGATGTGTTATTCACCAGTTGCAGGTTGCGGTAGATAAAATATCCGCCACCACTAACGGCTCCTAGCAAATAGATCCAACCAAGACCGAAGAAAAAGGGCAGAATGGATATACTGACCAGAGCCAGGGTGTTGCCCAGTATAACCTTAGCAGCAGCATGATCGCCCACCACTACTGGCAGCATTGGCACACCGGCAGCGGCATAGTCGTCGTGCCTGGCTATAGCCAAGCTCCAGAAATGAGAAGGAGTCCAGAGGAATAGAACCGTGGCGAGCAGCGCCGGTATTGGACCAATGCCGCTTGGATCAGCTACGGACGCTCCAGCCAGCACTGCAAAACTTCCTGATGCCCCGCCTATCACGATGTTCAGCCAGGTGCGGCGTTTGAGCAATACGGTGTAAACAATAGCGTAAAAGAAAGCACCAAGGAATATATGCATGGCGGCCTTGCCATTTAAAGCAAATCCAGCACCGGCAACACCAATCAGAACCAAGCCAGCAATCAAAAACAGCCAGAGCTTGCTATGCTGAAACTCGCCAGTAATAAACGGGCGATTTCTGGTGCGTCGCATCTTCCGGTCGAGATCTACCTCATAATACTGGTTGAAGGCCCCAGCACCACCAGCAGCGACAAGCACAGCAAGCGCTAAAACAGCGATTTCCCACGCAGCTACTGGCTGGCCCGGTGTGACGGCTAGCGCAACAACGGCGGTAACGGACATTATGACGCCGATACGCAGCTTGAACAGGTTGATAAGTTGCTTAACCATGTATTGAAATACTGTCAGTTGCAGGTCGTAGCCACCACATAATGATGGTCGATCAGGATACCACTTACTCCATCTGCTCCGCTAGGTATTCAGATACCCAAGCTGCGGGCGTAAGAGCGGATAGAAAAGGGGCAAACCCGCCTGGGTTCACCCCTTATCCAGGCGGCCTCTATTAAGATATTGGCCAAACTTCTGACAGATACTTCCAGTTAATGAAGTAGTAGACCACAAAGCTAACCAGAAGAACCATGGCCAGGATAAACGTCCCTGGAGCCTCAAATTCAGTCCCGTCGTGATGCCCTTCCACTGCTTCAGCAGGAGCCATTGGCAGGCGCTCAGGCTTTTCAGTGCTATAGACATCATCGGCCAGCGGTACACCTACACTCTGAAAGAGGCCTGCAGAAGGCTCCAGTTTCTCACCGAATATCAGGGAACCTACAGTGACCAGCAGGTACATGGCACCACCCACAACGGCGATAACACCGCCCACACCGGCAATACCCATCAGCAGGTACGCTGTAGCTGGATACTCGAAGCCGAGGGGGTTACCGGCAAAGCCCATATCCCAGTGCCGACGCGCAACACCCAGGGTACCAGCAGCCATGTGAAATACTGCCACGATGGACATACCAAGCCCGAAGACATACGGCTGCCACTGAGCTACCACAGGCAGGATCATCTTGCGACGGAACAGTACTGGGATCAACAGATAGGTCAATGCCATCCAGCACAGAGTAGTACCGATTACCACAGTAGCGTGGAAGTGCCCTGGTACATAAATGGTGTTATGGATAATGATATTGATCTGCTCTGTACCCATAACCACACCGGAGATACCGCCCAGGAAGCCAAAGCCAATCAGGGAGATGAACATGCCGGAGAAGACCGGATTGCCCCAGGGGGCCTTACGCAGCCACTCAAACGCACCGTTGGTCAGACCCTTCTTGCGCTGAGCCACCTCAATGGCACCAGGGATGGTCATACCGTGGATCATGGAGGCCAACACTGCCAGATACATGGCGTAGGAAGTGTTGAATACCTTCCAGTCAGCACTGAGGCCAGGGTCCGTCAACAGGTGATGAGCGGAAGCCAACTGCAGGAAGAAGATGTAAAGCAGATAAGCACTACGGCTAACCTTCTCAGACATCGGGCGGGCACCAAATATAACGCCAGCGATGAGGTACCAGACTGCCACATGTGCCGATACGTTGATCTGCTGCGAAGAGTGACCCAGGGCCCACCAGATAACACGGTACATGGCAGCATCAATATGACTGATGTAACCAATGGACCAGAGGAATGTTGGAATCAGGATCTCAGCACCGGATGCGATGGTGAAGATAGCAATGATGCAGGCCACTGTAGCACCGAAGGTTACCAGCGGAACAGAACCTTCATAGGTCTTCTCATTCTTAGCCACCACCAGAGTACCCAGGTAGACAAAGCAACCAATCAACGCGCCTACTGCAAACAGGATCAGCCCCAGATAGAAATGGGGTGCTGCTTTCATTGGCACGTAGGAGGTCATCATCACGCTAGAGCCACCTTGGAAGATGGCAACCTCGGTTAGAACGACACCGAGCATCATCAGCGCAAAACCGGCCCACGCCCAGCGCGGGGTAGCCAGTCTGCTCCGTAGTAGCGTCGAGCCAGCGAAGTAGAGGATCGCCATTTCGAAGAAGATGACCCAGAAGATCAGCGCGGTAATGCCATGAGCGGTAAGCACCATGTAAAATGCATCAGCTGGCAGCAGGTGAATGGCTGGCCAGCGGGTCAGGACAACCAGCAGCCCAAGGACACCAGCAATCAGCAGGCATACAGCGCCCGCAACAGCGTTGGCCTTCATCAGGCTCTCAGCCGGCTTGTGGAAAAATAGTCCCGTATCAGGACATTGTCTAAATTGTGACATTGTTGTTTACTCCTTCACCCAGATTTTGCCTAACATCGCGTGATGCATGATGCCGCAATACTCGTTGCACACGATCGTGTATTCGCCCGCTTTATCCGGGGTGATATTCATAACCATCACATAACCAGGGACAACCTGCATATTGATATTAACAGGCTGCAAGGAAAAGCCGTGGTTCCAGTCTATTGAGGTCAGATGCAGACGATAGGTTACATCCTTCTTGAGTTCCAGCATCGGATACCAATTCCACAAGCGTCCCATCAGGAAGACGTCTTCACCTTCCGGCGGCGCAACCACTGGGATCTTCATGGCGGTCTCAGTTCGCACTGTGTACTTCTCGACCATCTCGTCGACCTTTCCCTGGAACTTGGCGGCCGTCACCTTATAGGCCTCGTTAGAGATGTTCTGCTTACCGTATATGTGCCAGTAAGGCATCATAATGAACATGATCAGGCACCAAACTAGCGCGACGCCGATCCAAATGATCTCTTGACGACCCACCGGTACGTTCCACCAGTTTATTTGCGCTGGAGGCATTAATGAAGTCATGGGTTACTCCCCTCGTTGTTATATTTAAAATTCGTAGCTTACTGTAACCTACCCTAATACGGAGCGGCCGGTGTGCTAGCAATTTCCATAACACCCCAAAGCGTATACAGAACTGTAGGAACAGCCACGCCAATAAAGAGCAATAGGAATGGGTTATCCATCATCTGCTGCCAGGGCGAGATTTTTTCGTCTTCCGGGGCATCGTTGCTGTTTTCGTCAGCCATGAGCCGTCTCCTTCAAGTTGTTGTAAAAATGACAATTGGTTAATCGGTTTTTCGCTGCACATTCAGCCACATTGCACCACAAACCTGCTTAACTTTGGCAGCTTCAGAGCTAAGTACTTGAGTTAACAACCAAACCAAGCAACAGTGCCATTGCCCCTGCTTATGTCGCCTCGTAAAGCCCCAACTGGAGCTGTGGAATCTCAATCAAGTGCCTGATAAACCCTAAAAACCCCAGGGGCATATGACGCAATGAACCACTCAAAATCACAGGGCATTAGATCATCGGCAGCACAAATCACTTTTGACCTGCGTCAAATTGACGCAAGATTTTTCCTATAAAACGGGAGCGAGCACATTACCATGCTTGCGTACCCCAATATATTTGATAACATCTCGATCCTTTATACTGCTAGCACGCTTCCGAGAGCCATCCAATACATGACTGAACACACTCCATCTCAGCACCTCCTTGCAATCTGGCTGTTTGCCTGCTGCGGCATACTGTTTGCCATGATTCTACTTGGCGGGGTTACCAGACTTACCGGGTCTGGTCTTTCAATGGTACAGTGGAACCCGATCTTTGGCATCTTGCCGCCACTAACTCAGGCCGAGTGGGATACTGTATTCCAGCTCTACCAGCAATCGCCTGAGTTTAAGGCATACAACTTCCTGATGGACATTGAAGGGTTTAAATCAATTTTTTGGTTTGAATATGCCCATCGTATTCTTGGGCGCATAATTGGAGTGATATTTCTCCTAGGAATACTCCTGTTTTTAGCCAAGCGCATGATCGATAAAACCATGCTTATCAAGCTGGTAAGCATGTTTGTGCTAGGCGGCATGCAGGGTGTCCTGGGCTGGTATATGGTGCAGAGTGGGCTGATCGATGTGCCACACGTCAGCCAGTACCGCTTGACTGCACATTTTGGGCTGGCCGTCCTCATATATGGCTACATGTTCTGGGTTGCATTGGGACTCTATTTTCCAAGAGACGCCTCACCCGTTACTGCAAAGTCCAGGAGGCAACTCCTATTATTTTCCCGTGTTATCTGCGGGCTGGTCTTTATAACGCTACTGTCTGGTGGCTTTGTGGCCGGACTGAAGGCTGGATTTGCCTATAACACCTTCCCTCTAATGGATGGTCAGATAATCCCTGATGGAATTCTTCGAATAGAGCCAGCATGGAAGAACTTTTTTGAAAATGTTACCACCGTTCAATTTGACCACCGGGTCTTGGCAACTATGCTATTTTTACTCATTCCCACATTCTGGTGGCTGTCCAGACAGGTCGAGCTGCCCCCCAGGGCGCACCTGGGCACACATCTGCTACTTGGAGCATTATTCCTACAGGTTGCCTTGGGTATTTCCACTATACTGTCCCATGTGTACATCCCGCTGGCTTCTGCCCATCAGGGCGGATCGTTGCTGTTGCTAATGGCTGCATTGTTTGTCACACACCAGTTAAGCGATGATTTAAGTTGATGAAGATCAAGGTTGCACCATCTGGAGTAGCATAGATTGGCATCGTAGCTCACTGTTCGAGCTGTATCGCAGGCTGACACCGCCCTAGGTGCCAGCCTTTTTTTTGGATTTCCTTTGCAGCCCGGTAATGGCACAATCAGCACCTATGAAAAAATACATACTCATTATTGCAATATTGCTATTGCTGTTACCCTTGATTTACGGCGGTTTCCAGATGGACAACAGGTTTGCACCGCCCCCCGCGCAGACATTTCTTGAAGTCCTTGAGGGAAAAGCCGAGATCATTGATGGTCGAACAGTTGTCATTAACGGGCAGCAAATACGCCTGTTGAATATGGACGCACCAGACCTTGATCAGGTCTGCTATACCAAAAAGAAGCAAATCGGATTCCGCTGTGGCGTCGTTGCTGCTGAAAAACTCGCCAAGCTGATCAGTCATCAAACTTTGACCTGCGAAGGCGAGAAAAAGGATGCCGAAGGTAATCTATGGGCAACTTGCTATGTTGGGCAGCTACCGCAAAAGATTGATATCAACGAGCAGGCCGTGCTGAGCGGATGGGCGGTATATGACCCGGCGCAAAGTGATAAATATAAGCGCATCCAAGGTGCTGCTCACAACATACGACAAGGGCTATGGCGGGCAAAATTTGTAATGCCCTGGGAGTGGCGAGCCGGTGATCATGCACCGCCGCAGCCCATAACCAGCAACAGCAAATGATCGCTGACGCATAGCTAATCTAGAACACCGATACATGCCGGAAAGAAGTCCCAAAAAGCTACTCTTTGAACAGCTTGCACGAGTGGGCAAGGCGCTTTCGAGTTCCAGCAGACTGGAACTTCTGGAATTTCTCGCCCAGGGTGAAAAAGGAGTTGAGGCCCTGGCAAAAGTATCTGGTCTCTCTGTAGCCAACACGTCGCAGCACCTGCAGAATCTTCGTAATGCAGGATTGGTGGAATCGCGCAAAAGCGGACAAAAGGTTTTCTACAGCCTCTCAGATGACTCCACAGTCACTCTCCTGGGCACAATCCGACATATCGCCGAAAACAACTTGGCCGAATTAGACCTGCTGATTAATACCTACCTGAAAGAGCGAGACGCCCTTGAGCCTATCCCAGCTGAGGAATTATTAAAACGAGCTGAAGAAGGGCTGGTTACCGTCATAGACGTTCGCCCCTCGGACGAATACGCTGCCGGACATGTTGCAGGTGCCGTCAATGTTCCCATTAACGAGCTTACAAACTTCATCCGCAGCTTGAACCCAGGGCAAGAAATAGTGGCCTACTGCCGTGGCGCCTACTGCCTTATGTCATTCGATGCGGTAAAGGCGCTCCGCAAAAAAGGATTTAAGGCAAAACGGCTTGAAGATGGCTTTCCAGAGTGGAAATATGGTGGGCATCCGGTTGAAACAGGCGAGTAATAACCAACCAAGCTAATCAAGTAATCAATTGATTAATTGACATAACCACTTGTTTTCACTGGACTTTTCTTCCTTTCCTGCTATCCTTTCTCTACATCTTTGCAATAATTTACAGGGTCTTTGACTGCGCGAGCAGCTAGCGAGCCTACTGGGGAGAAAAAAAGAGATCATGCGATTCGCTCTAAAAAAGCTGCTGAATACCGCTTGCATAAGCATCACCCTTGCATTTCTCGCCACCGTACAAGCAGCCACCCTCACATTTACAGCCATCCCTGATGAAGACGAGAGCCGCCTGTACAGCCGTTTTGGCAAGGTAGCCACCTACCTTTCATCCAAGCTTGGCGTGGATGTCAAATACATCCCGGTAAAATCATACGCTGCCTCAATTACCGCCTTCCGTAATAATCAGGTGCAACTCGCCTGGTTCGGTGGGCTTTCTGGGGTACGCGCCAGGCAGTTGGTTAAAGGCTCCGAAGCCATAGCCCAGGGAAAGGAAGACCCGGCATTCATAACCTATTTTATCACCAACACCAGCACCGGTTTGAAAGAAAGCGCCGATTTTCCCAAAGAAATTGCCGGTAAGACCTTCACTTTCGGCTCCAAAGGCTCTACCTCTGGTCGCTTGATGCCGGAGTATCACATCCGCAAAGAGTTCAATAAATCCCCCAGCCATGCCTTCAAGAAGGTTGGCTTCAGTGGCGACCACTCCAAGACCATCGCCCTGGTGCAATCAGGTGCATACGAAGTGGGTGCCGTCAACTTCAAGGTCTGGGAAAATGAAACCAAGGCGGGCAAGATCGATCCGTCCAAAATCAACATCATCTGGAAAACCCCACCTTACCCTGGTTATCAATGGAGCATTCGAGGTGATGTGAATCAAACCTTTGGGGCAGGATTCAAAGAGAGGGTGACCAAAGCATTGCTTGAACTTAAAGATCCAGACCTACTGGCCTCGTTCCCCAGATCAGGTTTTATTCCGGCAAGCAACGATGATTACCAACCTATCCTGGATATTGGCAAATCAATCGGTTTAATAGACTAATGATCAACCTGCACAATATTGATGCTCAATACAAAGATCATGATGTCTTAAAAGGCATTTCATTGCGCATTGAGCGGGGTGAGCGGGTAGCCCTGGTGGGGCCAAGTGGCTCAGGCAAGACCACCCTGCTAAAACTTTGCCAACAGCAGTGCGGTAGCAACGCGGCGTTGGTACCACAGGATCTTGGCCTGGTGAAACCACTGTCAGTATTTCATAACATATACATGGGTCGGCTCAAGCACCATTCAGCCTGGTATAACCTCACCAACCTGGTACGACCACGCCAAAGGGATGTCACAGCAGTAAGCAAGATAGCCGAGCGCCTTGGCCTGGAGGAGAAACTGTTCCAGCCAGTGGCAGAACTCTCCGGCGGCCAACAACAACGCACCGCCGTTGGTCGTGCCCTCTACCAGCAAGGGCAAATACTTATTGGTGATGAACCTGTCTCATCAGTGGATGAACACCGCGCCCTTGGCGTGCTTGCCGCTATCAACGAGGCTTGCGATACCGTATTGCTTGCCATGCACGATCTTGACCTGGCACTCGCATTCACAGATCGGGTCATCGCCCTGCGGGATGGGCGCATTGCGCTGGATGAAACCACCTCTGGAATGACCTCCGCAGATCTTGCTGGTCTTTACAAACACTAACAGCAGTTTGACACACAACAACACCCTAAAATCACCCCTGCTGCGCACCAGCCTTATATTTGTAGGCATAGCGTTAGTTTGTATTGCCTTTGCTGATCTACAAATAGTCACCGTCTACCCCTGGCAAGAGCTTGGCCGACTGGGCATGGGGATACTTACACCAGATTTCTTCGCCACTGAAGATCTGCTTTCCGCCCTGATAAATACCATATCCTTTGCCCTGCTTGGAGTCACCCTTGGCAACATAGCAGGCTTTGGGCTGGCACTCATTTTCCACTTTCGCGCCATTCGTGTTCTCTGCGCCATCGTACGCTCGGTTCATGAACTGTTCTGGGCGTTGATCTTTTTACAGATCTTTGGCCTCTCATGGCTTACCGGCATACTCGCCATTGCAATCCCCTATTCCGGCATCATCGCAAAGGTCTATTCTGAGATTCTTGAGGAGTCAGATCCAGCCCCGCTAAAGGTCATCCCGGCAGGCACCAGCAATGTATCCATATTTCTTTTTGCCCGACTACCAGGTGCCTGGACACACTTCAAAACCTACAGCCTCTACCGGCTGGAATGCGGCTTGCGTTCCAGTGCAATATTAGGCTTTATTGGCCTGCCAACCATTGGCTTTCACCTTGAGTCAGCATTTATGCAGGGCAACTACTCCGAAGCCGCAGCCTTGCTCATCATCTTCTTTGTAATCATCGCCACCATCCGCAAATGGATGCACCAGGCTCTGCTGCCTGTCTATCTCACCGGCGCACTATTTTTATTGCCCGGTGAAACCAATATCTCCTGGGCAAATATCGTGCGTTTCTTCACTGAGGATATTGTTCCACATCCCCTACGCATGGCGCAGGAGATCAACAGCACAGTACTAATGGAGCTGTGGCACTGGTATTCACACTTGTTCATAAACCAGGCACTGCCAGGTGCCATCAGCACGCTACAGCTTTCATTAATCGCATTGGTAGGCACCGGCATCCTGACCCTGCTCTTTTTTCCCCTCATATCACCAAAATTCTTTAACCGCTTTGGCCGTAACACCGGACACCTGTTTCTCGTAGTGATTCGTTCGACACCAGAGTACATCCTGGCCTACGTACTCCTGCAACTATGGGGACCATCCATGCTACCTGCCGTTGTGGCATTAGCACTGCATAATGGCGGCATCATTGGTCACTTGATCGGGCACTACACAGCAACATTGTCCGTACGGCCAGACGCACCAAAAGGCTTGAACTTATATACCTATGAAATCCTGCCCAGAGTCTACCCACAATTCCTGGCCTTTCTCTTCTATCGCTGGGAGGTGATCATAAGAGAAACCGCCATCCTTGGCATATTGGGCATCCACACCATTGGCTTCTACATAGACAGTGCCTTTGCCGATATCCGTATCGACCGGGCGCTGTTTCTGATAGCCATTACAGCAGCCCTGAACATTGGTATTGATGCACTGTCACGCACCATTCGGACTCGCTTGCGGCTAAAAACAACACCGGACATAGAGTAAACCCTACGGGCTTGGATTTAAAAACCCAAGTACCTTGCGCACATAGTGTTGGGTTTCAGGATAGGGAGGGATTTGATTGCCATACTTCTTTACTGCATTTTCACCTGCATTGTAGGCAGCAAGGGCCAGTTTTAGATCGTCTTTAAACTCTTTGAGAAGATCCCGTAGATAGCTGGCACCGCCATTTATATTCTGCGCTGGATCCAAACGGTCCCTAACACCGTAACGATCTGCAGTTCCTGGCATCAACTGCATCAATCCAACTGCCCCAGCCTTAGACTTTGCCGTTGGATCATATGAAGACTCAGCACGTACTACCGCATGCAGTAATTCCGGGCGCAGTCTTAAGCGCTTGGCAGCAGCATCAATCATGGGGCTATACCGGTTACGGTTACGGCGGTATACAGCAGAGGCATATTTGGACGTTCGTGATGTATAAAAGACACTCTTCAAGCTATAATTGCCCTTCATTGGACGATCAGTCAGGTAGGTATGTCCATTTGCATCTTCATAGCGATAGATTGCCGCTCCAGAGATCTGGGCAATCAGCAGCATGGCACAACCCACCATGAGGGGGAACACTAGTCTTTCAGATGGTCTATCTTGCATGCCAAACGGTTATCCACAAGCACAAGCGTACCCTGATACGCACATTACGAATTGTAGAGCTTATATCAGGTCTTGTGCTTACCTACCACAGCATTTCTTATATTTCTTCCCGCTACCACATGTACATGGTTCATTCCGGCCAACCTTTGGGGTCTCTAAACGCTGTGTTTCAGGTGGCACCAACTTACCATCTACATAGTACCAACGGCCATCCTCACACTTAAACTGAGCCACTTCATGGTGGGCTTGAATAATCCCTTTATCCCGATAAGTAGCGATAAATTCTACCGTACCTTCATCATCCTTTTCTGCAACTTCGGCCACCACCAGCTTAATCCAGTCAGAGTTTGCAGCCCAGCGTTGAGTTGCAGCAGGATCATGATCGTTACGATGATCTGGATGCAGACTATCAGATAAGTAAACAAACTCACCTTTTGCATAAGCGCTATAGCGTGAACGCATCAGAGCCTCAGCCGAATCTGCCACCTTGGTACCAACATGCAGTGGGCCACAACAGAAATCGTAGTCTTTACCGGAGCCACAGGGGCATGAATCCATCAGCAGCTCACAACCTCATTGAGCTGAGGGCGCAAAGTGATGCTGGGCCTATAAGCAGGTATTTCATCTTTATGATTATGCTTCAGCCACTCGAGGAGAGATGACCATTGATCACGATCCCTGGCCGCAGATTTTGTACGCAGCTCATGGATACCCTGCCCGGCCTCCATAGCATTCACATAATTCTGAGAATCACGCAGGTGTGCCACCACTGGCAGATCATACCCCGCCAGAAATTGTTCCAATACCCGGTAAGAGTGAGTTCCAAGCTTAGTGCGGTTAGCTATAATACCAACCCGCTTGCTCATGGATTTCACCTTTCCAGCTCGCATGAGGTTATCGATAAAGCCAGCAGTAGCCTGCATATCTATGACCGACGGCATGACTGGAACGAGAATGATATCTGTTTGACGCAGCAGTTCTATCATCTGACTGCCGTTTACCCCGGCGGGTGTATCCACCACCATTACTTCTGTATCCAGCCCAGCATGAAGCTGCCAGCTACGGGTTACGCCAGCCCTTTGCCGTGCAGCGTCAATGCTGTTTATCAGTGGGAGTTCGCCGCTCCTGAGACCTAACCAACTGCTACTGGAACCTTGGGGATCATGATCCATCAACACAGTACAGAATCCCTTGCCGGCATAATAACTGGCCAGATTGGTAGCTATTGTTGTTTTTCCGCACCCGCCTTTGGTATTTACCAAAGTTATTCTTAGCATTGACTTATCTCGCCGCCGGACAGTTGAAGCCTCTCCCAGTTGGTCAGACTAACCGGCAAGAACGCCTGAATATGTAAATCTCAAATATTGTTATCAGGCAAAATCGGGATTATCGGTACATGTTACTCTTGGCGCTGGGTGAATACAATTATTAGTCTCCCAGCTCCACCTCAAGCGAAATCTCAGCATCATCCAAGAAAAATCTTTTGCGAAGTACTACCAGTTTAACCTTATCACCAGGCTTTTTATCCAGCAGATGGATCTTCAGGTCAGCTACATCACGGATTGCAATGCCATCCATGGAAAGTATGATGTCATTTTTCTTCAACCCACCCTTCTCCGCCTGGCTCTCTGGAAACACACCGGTAATAAACGCACCCTCTTTGTCATCCAGCATAACCCCCATAACCCCTTTTGGTGGCAATTTCACATCATCTGGAAATAACAGAAAATCACTTACACCAGGCCTGGCATCTACAGTCCCTCCAGGTAGGACAATGACACTCTCCACCGGCACCCGTCGGGTAACACGTTTTGGAATTCCTGCTCCCCCTTCCAGGTGCCCAATTCCAGCAAGCACCACCAGCCTCTTCTCAGGGTTAAGTTCCAGGTATTCCGCCGCCCGTTCCGCCATACCTTCATCCCAGAGCAGTTGTACCTGCAGGAAGTTATCAAAGGTGCGTCCATCACTACGAGGGTGCATAGAAAAGATATGCTCTAGGCGCTTACGGTAAACCTTATCAGAATCATCAATCTCAGCAGGAATCTGCATTTTCTCATGTTCAGAGAGGGCATCCATCCCTTCTGTCGCCACCTTGCGGATAATCTCCTTGGGTAGGTTCAGGGCAATGAGGGGCAAACCATTCTCCCGCGCATATCTCAGGATGGGTTGATAATGCCGGTAATCATAGATCCAGCGAGTATAATACTCTGTCTTCCGCAGCATCTCCTTTTCATCTATGGCGCCGGCAACGTAGGCATCCAGGTACTCCTGATAAGGCTGCTGAAAAAATTCCATCCCGATGGCCACATTAGGGTCAAGCTCGTGCAGCCGCTGGATAATATCCAGTTGATTAAGGTGATGCCCATAGGTTGTGTGGGCCTCACCCACATACACGACCCTGGCCTTTGCCAGTTCCGGAATAATCTCTTCCAGCTTGGGCATATTCCGTAAATCAATCACCAGCCCAGCAATTTTCTCTACTGGTACTTCCTCCTCACCAACTTCTTCAGTAGCAACCTCAGAGTGAGGGATGGATTTAGCTGCTGTATGCCGGTGGCCATGCTGGCTTTTAGTCTGGCATGCGCTCAGTAAAAATCCTGACAGCAGAACCGCCGAAGCTAATAGTATTACCCGTATTTTCATAGACAACCTATATAAGTTGTTAAAACCAGTGGCAACGATCTCCAGATGGTTAGAGAATACACCATTTGAAAGTTAAAGAGGTGTTTGCATATGCCCCTGTTTAGGCGCGCTTCCTATGGACTGCTACTGGTCTCGTTCTACCAGATTGCCTTTGCCAATCCGATTATCCATCACGATTTCGAGATTACACTAGAGCCTGCCAAGGGCAGAATCCAGGTGCAAGACACCATTACCCTGCCAAATGAGACATCCTCTATAGAGTTTTTGCTCCACCAAAACCTTAAACTCGAACCATCCCCTGGCACAGTCCTTACACCAATCGGGCTTATCGACCACAAAACCCCTGTGCCAGTTCAGCGCTATCGGGCAAACCTTACCAAACCAGGGGATAAAATCAGTCTACACTACAGTGGCACCATACAACACTCACTCCAGCAAATGTCTCAGGACTATGCCGGTGACCTATCACAAACACCAGGTATCATTTCAGCAGAAGGGGTATATCTCAATAGTGCCAGTTACTGGTTTCCCATCATCAGCGGAACCCATGTAACCTTCTCCATGAAACACAAGCTGCCAGACGGGTGGAAATTAATCAGCCAGGGGCAGAAATCAGATAATGGCTGGGAAGAAAGATCCCCTCAAGACAACATTTACTTGATAGCGGCCCCTTACGAGGTTTACACAAGACCCACAGCTACAGCTGAAGCTATGGTCTATCTTCGTCAACCTGATGCCAAAACAGCAGAGCGGTACCTGGAGGCCACCAGTCACTACCTGGATCTCTATACTAGGTTACTTGGCCCCTATCCCTACGCCAAATTTGCCCTGGTTGAGAATTTCTGGGAGACAGGCTATGGCATGCCATCTTTCACTCTGCTCGGCCCAACGGTAATCCGCCTGCCATTCATCATCCACACATCATACCCCCATGAAATCCTACACAACTGGTGGGGCAACGGTGTATTTCCGGACTACAACTCCGGCAACTGGAGCGAAGGCCTTACCTCCTATCTGGCGGATCACCTGTTACGTGAGCAGCGAGGCCTTGGGGCCGATTACCGTCGCACAACACTCCAACGCTATGCTGATTCTGTAGGCACACAGAATGAATTTCCACTCACCGCGTTTCAGGGACGGCACAGCCAAGCCAGTCAGGCAATTGGTTATGGAAAAAGCATGATGTTCTTTCACATGCTACGCCGCCAGCTTGGGGATGATCTATTTATTAAGGGATTGCGAAATTTCTATGAAAAAAACCTCTTTCAGACCGCTGGATTTTCGGAGATCCAGCAGGCTTTTGAGGCCGTGAGCAATAGAAAGCTGGATATCGAATTCAATCAGTGGATCACTCGTGCTGGCGCACCATCCTTGCAACTAGACAAGGTGCAAGTGCAAGCAAGCACCGCACAGTTCCACCTTATCGCCAGCTTGAGCCAGACTCAGCCTGGGCCAGCATATAAATTACAGGTTCCCATCCTGGTTCAGCTAGCTGGATCAGATATTCCCTTCCGGCACACACTCACTATGGATCGTAAAGATGCCATACTAAACCTGAAACTCAATAAACGGCCACTGCGCATCAAAATAGACCCGCAGTTTGACCTCTTCAGGAGACTTGATGCAAGTGAAATTCCCAGCTCTATAGGCCAGCTTTTTGGAGCCGAGCAGGTTCTTATAGTACTCCCAGAAGACGACACACCAAAAATAAAATCGGCATACCAAAAGCTCGCTGATAGTTGGGCGGCACGCAACAAATCCATAGCAGTAGCCTGGGATAGAGAACTTGATGTATTACCATCAGATCGCACAATTTGGCTGTTTGGCTTAAACAACAGATTACGCGAAAATCTCACGGCAGTTACTTCTGACAAGCTCATAAAAGTAACCACTGAAAGCATTCACATTATGGACAAAATGTATACCACAGGTGATCACAGCTATGCACTAACCATGGAAAACCCAAACAATCCACAATTCACTGTTGGGTGGATTGGAACTTCTTCAGCGCCAGCCATTCCCCTGCTTGGTCGAAAGCTGCCCCATTACAATAAATATGGCTACCTAATCTTCCACGGCAACACGGTAACCAATATCCTTAAAGGCAAATGGCCGCTGAATAATTCAGTATTAAATTTTACTTTCCCAACAGGAGCTACTGAGCAGGAGCTTGAATTAGCCCCTCTGCCAGCATTATTTAAAGTAAACGCAATTACGTCCCCTTGATTTGGCAAGATAAAGTGCCCCATCTGCTTTCTCAATAAACATCTCTTTAGTATCACCTTCGCAGAGTTCAGCGACGCCAGCACTAATAGTCACTGGAACGCTCTGTCCATAAGATGTATATGGTTCCTTGCTAATGGCAGAGCATAAATGACTTGCCTTCATCAAAGCACTTTGTCCTTTTGTATCTGGCAAGATGATAACGAACTCATCTCCACCGTAACGAGCATTAATATCAACGTTCCTGGACGATTTGCGCATCAAATCTGCCAACCATCTAATCACATTATCCCCAACTAGGTGGCCATAGGAATCATTAATCATCTTAAAATTATCAACATCAAACATAATCATTGACAGGAAAGTTCCGTATCTACGCGAACGGTCAATCTCCCTGGTCAACATAGTATACATTTCCTGATGATTGAGCAGATTGGTTAACCCATCATGGGCTGCAATTTTTTTCAGGCGTTCATACTGAGCAGCAATCTCAATTGCATAATCAATGGCAATCGCGAGGTAATTGGGCGTAATTTCATCCTTATTCAAATAATTTAGCGCACCCAATTTCTTTATCTCTTTATAGATTTCACTACTACATTCACCGGATAAGAATATTATTGGGGCCAGACACCGATTCTCTTTTGCGAACTGCAAAAGCTCACATCCATTATACTCACCAAGCCTATAGTCCATGAAAATAACATCGTACTGATTTTCTGCTATTGCAGTTTGACCTTCAGCAAACGATGGTCGCCATTCTAAATCATACTGTAGACCATCAATCTTTGAGAGCATACGCTCAAATATCGCATAATCATCAGAGTCATCCTCTACGAGTAAGACTTTTAGCGCATCATCAGACATGCAAATCAGCCTCAGATAAAGGAATGGTAAATATAAACTGTGCTCCATTTCCAAGCTCACCGCAAGCCTTAATTGTTCCACCATGCCTTTCCACTATTTTTTTACAAATCGACAACCCAACTCCTGTCCCATCATATTTACCACCCCTGCCATGAAGTCTTTCAAATACGCCAAATATTCTCTCAGCATGGTTTTTATCAAATCCTATCCCACTATCAGAAATAGTTATCTCGACCATGTCACCCATTAGCTTACTGCTTATAAGAACTTCTGGAGGCATGTCATCTCTATGGTATTTTAGGGAATTAGTGATCAAATTCTGTAGTAACTGACGCATCTGCAATGAATCTGCCAACACTAATGGCAAATTTTCTACTATGACTTTTCCTTTTGTTTCATCAATCATTACCTCAAGATCACTGAGTACATCAGCGATGATAATTTTTAGATCAACGGCCTTCGAAGGCTGAGCCTTTGTTGTAACTCGAGAGTATATCAATAATCCATCAATCAAATTCTGCATGCGATTGGCAGCACTTATTATGCGATTAAGATAGTTAGCGCCTTTTTCATCCATAGCAGACAAATAATCCTCCTCTAGAATACTGCCAAATGCCAATATTTTCCTCATGGGTTCTTTTAGATCGTGCGAAGCGATACGAGCAAAACTATCCAACTCATCATTACTTCTTTTTAATTCTTCGGTAATTATTTTTTGTGCTGTAACATCTGTAATTGTGCCTATGTAACATTGAACCTCGCCCATTGCATCACGCTCCGGATATATTTCACATATCACCCAAGTCAGCTGTTCATGCTGGTGAGTAAACCTAAATTCAGAATAAAAAGAACAGCATTCATCTATCGATTTTCGCCAACCAGTATGCACTCTGCCTTGATCACCAGGATACACCCATATTACCCAGTCATTACTTAGCACATCCTGCTCAGTTACCCCCATTATATCCGCACATTTTGGGTTTGCAAAAGTGCAAGCCCCAGCTACATCAAACTGAAAAATCCCAACTGGAGCCTTATTGGCCAATGCTTGAAAGTGCTCTTCACTCTTTCTAAGAGCCTGTTCAGTCTGCATTCTTTTCTCAATATCATTGGCCAACTCATCAACCATTGTATTAAAAGACTTTGATAAATGGCCTATTTCATCACGGGCAGTATTTTCTACCGTATGAGTAAAATCACCATCGGCTATCTTTTGTGTCGCATCCACTAGCCTGGCAAGTGGGCGTGTAAGCGCATCAGCAAAGTAATAGCTCAATCCTATCGCAACCAGAATAACCACAAGAGTCCATTGAGCAGCGAATCGAAGCATCATATTTTGATTTACTTCTAGTCTTTTTGTACTAAATATTGCTTCAATACTTCCAACCACTTCCTCCTCGTGCTTCCTATTATTTTCATCACCATGGAACAATTCAAAATCTTGGAATTCAACAATTTCAATCTGCTCAACAGTAATCGTAGCACTGCGCTTTTCCTCCATCTCAGGGAGGACAACTCCATTATTTGCACTGGCAAGTAATTCTCCATTTGCATCATACACTGTAACGGAAATTAGATCAGGGGTAAGAAGAAGACTTTTCACTAGACGCTCCACTTCATCTTTCTGCCTTATCAACACTGCAAGTTTCATACTCTCAGAGGCCGCTTCCATAACTGAGGTAATTCGCAGATCAAACTCTACATTGGCTTGATGCCTGTGCTGAGTAGTGAGTGCCACAGTAATTACAAATACCGACGCAATAACGATAAACGATACTAGAATAATCATCCTGACTTTAAGCGGAAGATCGCTAAAATTTTTCACGTGGCACCTTGCAAAATATCAAACTTGGGCGTTTTTTGGCCAATTAATCTAAATACTAATTAGCAAAAACTGTAGCATCAGAAATATTTACCTGCATAGATGCAGATAACCTTTCATAAACATACGCATTCACAAACACCCTAATACGCGCAGGCGGCATCATGCTAAAATTCTCGCCTTTCAGCATGCGCCGCGCCATACTGCCAGTCTGTCGACCTATATCTTCATAATCAGTAAACAAACAAAATAGAGCGCCATTATTTACTGCCCATTTATTTGAACCTATTATTGGTATTTTACTTTGCAGTGCTTGCAATATAATCATCTGCTTGACCACGGTTACATTACTCGTAACAACCTTATCTGTGCGCATCCATAAAGCATCAATTAATGGCAATATCTCATCAAGGGCACCCTTTAACTTAGTAATATCGCTTATCTTTTTTTCAAAAATTTTCAAACCTATACGATTTGCTACGGTGATTGCTTCAGCTACGAATTCATCATTTCCTTCACTGTAGATGATGCCTATTCGCTTAGTTCCAGGAATGACTTTTATAAACTCCTTTAATCTCTGCTCCATTGAATAATCCAAGCTCACACCTGGAGAATCATTAAGTCCATACCTGCCTGGTTGCGATAGCATGGATATCAGCACCGGAGTATCATGGCCTTGTTTGCTAACCCATGCTGCCCTAGGCCCCAATGCCACAACCATGTCTGTTTTCTCCTTATCAAATTTCTCCATAAGTTTTCTCCCTTTGCCAATATCTTCATCCATGTTGATAACACTAATGTTTTCATTAGGAAACGCCATACTAAACGCAGTTGCAAAAACATCATATTTGTCAGCATTAGAACTTTTTAGGATAGCGATATCATAAGCCATGGACAACGAAGCAAAAGACAATGAACAAACACAGGCAAACATAACTCCTGATATAAGATGCAAATATTTTGTTTTTATGATTGCACTCATTGCCGTACCATTCAACTGCTTCTAATGCAATTCCATGAAAAATTCATCCACATACACCTGTTTTACGCTTCATTGATTGCGTAATTGCAGCAATAAGACTGGTCACTCTTACCGGCTTCATTACACAACCAACTGCTCCAACCTCATTCGCCTTTTCAGCATCACAGTAACTACAGTAAGCACAGAGAATTAACACAGGTAAGCAATTACCCCATTCTCCATTCATTCGAATCTGCTTAATCAGTGCAACTCCATCCATCTCTGGCAACACATGATCCACAATTACTAAATCAAACATATCGCCTTTGGTATTTGCCTGACCCAATGCTGTAAGTCCGTTTGCGCCATTACTCACCGAAATCACTTTACACCCGTATTCTGCAAGTGACTGTTCCACATTAGAACGATAGGTACGACTATCATCGATAAGCAGAATTTTTGCACCATCCAGACGAACATCCAATGCTTCAGGTTCTTGACAAATTCCAGCACAGTGCCAAAGCCTAACTGTAAAGAAAAATGTACTTCCATTACCTTCTTCACTTTCAACCCATATCTTACCGCCCATCATTTCAATCACTCGCTTTGATATAGTAATGCCCAAACCAGCCCCACCATACTCTCTGGTACTAGAGGTATCCGCTTGTGCAAAACTATCAAAGATCATGTTTATTTTATGCTCAGGGATGCCAACGCCTGTATCACTCACCGAAAACCTCAAAAAACACTCTTCTAACTCCTCACCATCAGCAGTAATCCGCACAGGTGATTCTTTCTTATAAGGGTATTCATGAGGCCCAGCCATCTTGACTGCTACTGCGATCTCGCCTTGCTCGGTAAACTTCAATGCATTATTTAACAGCTTTGCAAGCACGCTTCCAAGGTGCTCAGCATCACCAATTAGCTTGGCAGGTACATCATGGTCAATAGAACACACCAGTTGCAGACCCTTTCTTTGTGCCTTCTTTTCAAACATTGAAGCCAGCTTCAAAAAAACATCATCAAAATCAAAAGGCAGTTCCTCCAAACTGACTTGATCTGCTTCAAGTTTTGATATTTCAATAATTTCATCAATCAAGTGCAATAAATCGTTTCCAGCTCTTATTGACGTAGATACATGCGCGCTCTGTTCTTTCGTAAGTGAAGACTCTGACAGTAGTTCAGACATACCGATAATAGTGCACATCGGCGTACGTATTTCATGACTTATATTTGAAAGGAAATTGCTTTTGATGCGACTGGCATTTTCGGCAGCCTTTTTAGCCTTTGACATTGCTGCCTCAGCCTTCTTGCGTTCTGATACTTCGATTGTCAACTCGTCGCGAGCATGCTGCAGAGTATCAATTGTTTGCGATATATTGATAGCATAACGGATAGAACGCTCAAGGGCCTGTGGGTTTAGATCCATCTTCACTAGATAATCAGAAGCTCCCGCCTCCATAGCCTCTACATCAACATCATGATCCCCTTGACCAGTAAGGATAATAATAGGTTTTTGGCAATTTCTTTCCCTTGCTTTCCGCAACAAATCTAAGCCACTACCACCACCCAGCCGGTAGTCCACAAGATACACATCACAGTCACAGGTAGCCATGCTATCCAAGGCTTCTCCATAAGTGGAGATCCAATCAATATCACAATTAATATTACGAGTACGCTCAAACATATTTTTGATAATGAGATAATCATCCTCATCATCTTCCACCAGAAGGATATTCAGTTTACTTGGCGTCATCTTAGTTAATGCCTTCCTTCTGTAGCTAATAAACCGCTACACATTATTGTTAGTTATTCCACCATTTTCCCATCTCCACCCTAGCGTTGCATAAATTCAGCTACTAAGCCGCTATCTTAATTTCATCCAGGTAATGCAACAATTCATTTTGCGCGGCCTCATTTGCACTCATTGACAGGGTCAACTGCCCTTGCGGCCTGATTAA